>OLPG01000018.1_pt1 | contig 143890 bp, 133 predicted proteins | sample 1672311 | NCBI WGS metagenome assembly OLPG01 (sample SAMEA3136670, study PRJEB25190) | human gut metagenome | biome: human gut; feature: human-associated habitat; material: faeces | place: Austria | collected 2013 | reverse complement strand
CGCTGTCCGGTGGTGAAAAACAGAGAATCGGAATTGCAAGAGCATTTCTCCATGATGCACCGATGATTCTGATGGATGAGCCAACCAGCAATCTGGACTCGCTGAACGAAGGAATCATTTTGAAATCATTAAAAGAATCCGCTAGAAAGAAAACCGTTGTCCTGGTATCCCACCGAGTATCCACAATGAATGTGGCAGATGTGGTATATGAAATGGAGAATGGAAGAATTTCATAGCTAAAACATTTGAAATAGCATCACTAAAAGCGGCATGGTAACAATAGAAAACAGTGTTGTAACAACATTGATCGCACTGGCATATTGAGAATCATTTCCGTATACTTGACACATCTGGGTTACAGTTGAGGCAGATGGAGTAATGATTGCAAGAAATACAATGAGCATGATTTTATCTCCATCTGCTGAAAAAGCGGCGAGATGGCTCAACTTAATCAGAATCAGTGCAAATATAGGTAATACGATTAACCTGAGAATAGAGATAAAATAAACTTTTTTATTTGTAAAAATCTGTTTCAGATCCATACCGGCGAAAAGCATACCTGTTACGATCATGCTTGCTGGTCCAATCATATTACCGACAGAACTTATCGAATCATTTATGATTTCCGGTAAATGGATTTTTGTAAAGAAAAGCAGGATTCCAATAAAAATAGAAATCATATTTATATTGAGGACAATCTTTTTCCAGTCATAAGAAGCCTCTTGGCTGATAATTTTCTTACAGTGAGTCCATATAAAAACGAGTTGCACGCTCATGAATACACATCCATATAATATCCACTCTTTTCCTAAGATAAAAGTTACGATTGGTACGATCAGATTACCAGAATTAGAGTAATAGATAGAGGCAATTTCTACTTCGTTTAAATGAAAAAGTTTCCCTAAAACAGAGACAACAATAAGAAGGACAATCTGTGTAAGAACAGATGCTATAAAAGCCAGTAGCAATCCTCTCACAGTGTCAGAAGTATAATCAACTTGAAAAGCGTTTATAATTACACAAGGGATGACCAGATAGAGGATGATTTTGGATAATACCTTACTGTCGGTATCCTCGACAATACCTGTTTTTACAATTAAGTATCCCATAAAGATCATAAGAAAAAGCTGTGCAATTTGTTTCATGAGAAGTATACTGATGGTCATAAAATTATCTCCGTATTCTTGTAAAGTAATTCATTTAAATCATAAATAAGTATAGTACTTTTATATGAAAAGTAAAGTGTGTATTTTAAGAAAAGACGGTGAATTCCACCGCCTTTTCTCATTCATCTAAGTCTATTTGTCAATCCCATCTGTCTCAATAATAAACCGTACTTCCCCGGTCTGTTCTTCCAACTTACCGCCATAATTATCGTATTCAGCGTCCGCTTCTTTGACCGCTTTCATTCTTTTAGAGAGATTCTTCAGATCATCCCCGCCTAGTTTTTCAAGTTTTTGAATTCCTTCTTTATCAAAGAGAGTGAGTCCTTCAGAGAGAGAAGAGATTCCTTCGGCAAGGGTTGTGTATCCTTCTTTTAGCTCTTTCCCGGCTGTGCCCAGTTTAGTAGCTCCTTGAGATAGCGTTGAGCTGCCTTCAGACAATTGACTGATTCCCTGTTGGAAAGAGGTAAGTCCCTGAGTGAGCTGTAAACTGCCGGCAGATAAAGCAGAAAGTGAGTTCTGTATAGTCTTTAATGTCTCACTGAGAGAAGAAAGACTCTGTGCTGCCTGAGCAAAGGAACCGACACCGGAAGACATCTGGTCAAGCGTAGTATGGCAGGAAGCAATCAGTTCCGTCAGGCTGTTTAATGTTCCTTCCGTGGCGGATTTCAGCTGATTGATATCTGTGGAGGAAGAAGAAAGATCAAGGTTCTGATCAATTGCAGATGCAATCGTATCATTTATTTCATTCTTTAATTGTGACATCTTATCGTTGACAGCATCTTTAGATTCTTCTGATAATTCTGAATCTGAGGCAGTTTCAGAAACAATCTGATCGATCGCAGACTGGACAGCATCTGTCGCAGCAGTTTTGGACTGTTCTTTTGCATCTTCTGTGATAGAAGATTTCAGAGTATCCCAGTTGATGGATGCGAAAGAAGATTTTGCCTCTGCAAGAGAGGAGTCAACAGAATCCAGCTGTTGGCTGAGTGATTTGATCTGTTCCTGAAGTGCTGAAAGTGTCTCAGCAGACGGAAGAGAACCAGAATCCGTGCTTATCTGGACAGAGAGAGCAGAATTCAGCTGTTCAAGACCATTTTGAAGAGAAGAAGCACCTGAAACCAGCTTTCCAGAATTTTCATTAAGTGCAGTTACACCGTCATCTAGAGTGTCTGTTCCTTCGGCAAGTTGTGAGACACCGTCTACATATTGCCCAAGATAAGTTTGATAAGTAGAAGCACCGCCCAGCAGCTGCGCTGCTCCGTCAGCAAGTTTGCCGGATGCATCTCCGAGTTCCTGCAGGCTGTCAGCGGCATCCTCCATATCGTCAAAGGAATCCTCTTCGAGATCTTCAAACAGACCGGAGGAGACCACAGTTGCAGTAAAGTCCATCTCAAAATCTGTTACATCTGCAGTTACTTCCACTGACTCTGGGATAGAGACATCTTTCGTAGGTTCGTAATCAGTGAGTTTCAGACTGTCTTTGAGTCCCGGGCAGGCATAACCGACAACAACGCTCTGGTCATTCATGGTAAATATTTTACCATTTGTTACCTGGATATTAGAAGCGGTGTCTTCCGGAAGGATCATGGCGGAGATCACTGCGAATGGAACCGGAGAAGTCATCTCTTCACCATTTACGGTTACATTTTCTTCGGTAGTATTTTCATAATCAAAACGAATTCCAAGTTTGCCGCTTTTTCCGGAGAGATCTTTCGGTTGTATAGATTTTCCATCCAGTGTGTAACGGATTTTTACATTTACAGGAAGTTCTTCTGTAGAAGTACCTTCATAATGAATGTCCTCCCCTTTGTTTTCCCAGGTGATCGTTCCGTCAGAGGACTGGGTGAAGGACTCATTTCCTTTCGTATTTTTTATGTCTTTCAGAGTTGAGAAGTCTTTGATTTCCTTTGACGTTCCGTTATTTTTCAAGTCTGTCTGGACTTTGATCTCATTTATCGTTCCGCTTGCATCAGCTTTTACATATACCGTTTCTGATTTGTCAGCATCTGAAGCTGTGGCAGCTGTCTTTGTGTCAGTGGAGCATCCTGTCAGACTTGTGGCAGAAACCAGGACAAGACTGGCGCACAGACCGGGAAGTAATTTTTGCAACATTTTTCTTTTCACGAGAAATCCTCCTTTCAAATGATACCTGCACTGTTATGCCTAACTTAGAAGTTTGCAGGTTACTGTTCACTCCCGTGTCAATCACTTTGCTGATTGACACGGAGGATGCATGTTTTGGCTTGAATGCATCTCGCCCCATCGCCAAAGGCGATTTAAAATGGCGAGATGCGTTGCTGGTCGCACATCGTGTGAACAGTAACGTCCGCAGGCAGCAGATACAGGTACAATCACGATTATTCAATATTTTTTAATGCCTGATCCATAGGAACTTTCTTGATCCGGCGGTATTCGATCAATGCAACAAGCAGGTAAGTTCCGAATCCTAGCAGGAACATTTTTACATACAGGACCGGATCAATGTACAATGGGATCCAACCGGAAATACTGCTGATCATAATTCCGCGGAAGAGAGCGTTCATGAGAACTGTTTCTATCGGAAAACTCAGAAGCAGGAAGACCACGACCATAATGGTTGTAGACAGCAGATACAGACTGCTGATCTCCCGGTCAGAGTATCCAAGTATTTTTGTCATAGAGATTGACTGTGCATTCTTTTCGATAATGATCTTTGACAAAAGATAGATCAGAATCATAAAGAGCACGATTGAAAATCCGTCTAACAGATACATCATGCTTCCCATCGAAACATTCAATTGTCTGGAGATTTTAGACAGACTGTCGAGGTCAATCACAGAGCCGATGTATTTCTGGTCAATATCGGTTATCTCGCTGTCAGAGAGATAACCACTGAAGTAATCGGAACCAAGGTCAAACAGTTCATTGAACGTATCCTGTGGAAGAAAAACGGTCAGACCACCTTCATAATCGTAGATTCCTTCAATAGAAAACGTGTAGGTATCATCTTCATAAGCTTCCTTTAAAGTGATTTCATCACCGATATCCAGAAGATATTTATCTGCATAAGCAGAAGAGATGTATGCAGGAGTTGCATCAGAAGCATCCTCTTTCTTTGAAATATCTTTGTCAGATACAGTTTCCTGAAAATCAATTGGAAGATAGCGGCTGTTATCTGCAAGTCCATAGAGCAGGATTTCCTCTTCCTTATATTTCTTATCTGTTGTTTTCAGTGAATATGCGCTGAATTTCTCCGCATCAGGGTTATCAGTTTCTACCTCGTGCTGAAAATAGAGCATATTTACAAGGCTTTCCAGTTTATGATCTTCGTCCATGGCGTTGATCGGTATCTGCAAAATGTACTGGTAGTTACAAAGCAGATTATCTTTTAGAATAGTCTGATAATGATCGAGTACAGCAGGGAAGAGCAGACCGAACATCAACAGAAGGTTTGCAAATAAGATTCCGAGGAACAGCAGAAGGTAATTGCTGACATTCTGGAAAATCACACGCAGTCGGAAACGACTGAAAAATGGAATTCTTCTGCTCAGTGATAATGCATGCTTCTGTTGCCTTCTCTTTAAGTCTCTGCGGAGGAACTTCAAAGGAGAAAGTGATAGTCTTCTGCGAAGTACTGTGTAATTGACGAGAAGCATTAGCAAGATTGGAATGATCGTGGTAAGCAGAAATGCTTCTGCGTTCCAGACGGTTACATATGTCGGAAGGCTGTAGCTTCCATAATACATACCGGCGCAGACATCTTTCATGATCGTATAGCCGAGAATATTTCCAATGAAAGCACCAATTAGCGTGACAAGGATAGGCATGGCCATATAATGTCGGATCAGTTCATTTCTGGTGTAACCGCTGGCAAGAAGAGTTCCGATGACATTTGCCTCTTTTGCAATGGTGTTGCTGATCGTAATGCCAAAGACAAAAGCCATGATCGCAATTACGATATAAAGAAATACGATCATCATTGCGCGGTCGCTTCCCATGTCATCCCGGGTAAATGTGATTGCCTGGTTAAGATAACGCGGAACAAATTCTTCCAGAGAAACCTCCTTGTTGATTGCTTTCATCAGATCATCAGATACTTCTTTTTCTTCTTTCTCTGTCGTAGGTTCATCATTGTATTTCCACGCATAGCAGTATTTTACAAGTGGAGAATCTAGTGATTCAAATGCTTCGGACGTTACAACTCCAATTCCGAATTTGACAGAATCAAACATGGAATCGTTGTTGTTCTGAAAAAGACAGCTGTAATCCGGAAGAGCAATGAATCCGGTTACTTTCCAGCTCTGTGTACCACTTTTCAGTGTGTCTCCGATGGAAATCTTATTGTTGTCAGCATACATACGATCGATGGCGATTTCATTTGCCGCTTTTGGAAATTCTCCTTCCATGAGACAGTCAAGATTCACTTGATCCCGGCTTTCAAAGATACGCATCGTACTGTCATTTGTTAAATCTTGTTCCAGATAGAAATTGTCATAGATACGGATACCATTTTCTTCTATAGACTGAATTTGTGCATCATTCATTTTTTCAGAAGTGCGGAAATGTCCGTTTTCTGTATTATATTTGTCAATCCCTTCATTATAAGCTTTGATCATGCTGCCATCGGCAACAAGGAATCCGGAGACAAAACCAATGGTTATTACAAGAAGAAGGAAAATGACAAGATATTTACCAAAGTCTTTCCGGAATTCTCTGGGGAGACGTTTGTTTAATGGATTTTTCATTGTCTGTTGCCTCCTTTACCAGTCAAGATCCTGGGCAGTGACTTTGTGGTCATTCAGGTAATTCTTTCGTACCATACCGTCACGAATTCGGACAACATGGTCTGCCATATCCTTAATTGCATCATTGTGTGTTACCATTACAACTGTATTACCGTACTTTTGATTGACTGTTTCAATCAGCTTCAGTATTTCTTTCGACGTTTTATAATCAAGCGCACCGGTTGGCTCATCACAGAGCAGAATATCAGGATTTTTAATAATCGCCCTGCCAATGGCAGTACGCTGTTGCTGGCCACCGGAGAGCTGATTCGGCAGCTTCTTCTGATGTGCAGAAAGACCAAGGGTATCAAGAAGTTCATCTACATCTAACGCGTGATCACTTAAGTAAGCACCGACTTCAATATTCTCGCGTACGGTAAGATTTGGAATCAGATTATACATCTGGAAAACATATCCTAGATGCTTCCTCCGGTATTGACTAAGACGTTTTACTGTCATTTTTTCCATCAGTTCGCCTTCAATTGTGATCTGCCCGCTGTCTGCACGGTCAATGCCACCGATGATATTCAGCAAAGTGGATTTTCCTGAGCCGGAAGGTCCAAGAAGAACACAGAATTCTCCTTTTTCAATCGATAGATCAATGCCTTTTAAGACTTCCACACGGCTGTCACCTTGTCCAAAGGATTTTTTGATATTGGTTAAGGATAAAAACATAGTCAGCCTCCTGTCTTGTGTGAGAATTGAGTTTATCTTATTTCAGGCTCCCTTGTTTGAAAAAAAGGATAGATAAAACTCACACATATTAGAAATGAATAGTATACGTTAGCTACAACTAACAATTATAACACAAAGAAGATGAAAAAGACACTATAAGAAATGTAAAAAATTATAATTATTTCAGATATAAAAAGGGCTTCCCGATGATTGAAGGGAGGTCCTTTTTGAAAAACGGATTGATTATTATATTTTATACATGCGTGCAGTCAGGTTCAGGTTGAAGTCGTTTTGCCACAAAAGAAAGCATGCTTTCGAGTACCTGACATTTATTGTTACAGACAGGGCAGAGGATGGAAGATACATTTTCTTCGGATTGGGTAGGGGCGGTTTCTTGTGATAAGAAAATAAAATCGTATAAATATTCAAAAAATTCTTTATTCGTTGGTTTTTTGTCCATATAGGTTCTGTTGAAAATCATTTCAAGAATAGTTTTATTTTCCGAAGTCCAGATTGCATTGACCGTGTTGCGGATGTTTTTTTCTACACAAGACCAGCTTGTCTCATAATGGGCAGCAATATCGATGTACAAAGCTTTGGTAATATTGGATACACGAGTCTGATCCTCGTTTATCAAGAGTAATCCATACACAATGTAATCATAACCAAGACTAGTTCTGGCAGCAATAAGTTTATCAAGTGTAGATTTGATTTCAATTACGAGTGTATTGTGGTTCATGAGAGTCCCCCTTAGAAAGTAATATAGATAAGAAGGAAGAGCCTGTTTTTGATATCATATCTATTATATACGTATTTATTATATTTGTAACGATAAAATTTATGAGTGACTTAACAAATGTACAAAATTATTTCTTTTTGTTATAATGAAAAGAAAATAATAGCGGTGTTCGACACCGAGGGGAGAACGCATGGAAAAAGCAAAAGTAATAGAATTAAAAGAAACAATTCTGGAAGATAACAATGCAGATGCACAGGTGTTACGTCAGGAATTAAAGGCACAGAAAACGTGTCTGATGAATTTGATGTCCAGTCCGGGAAGTGGAAAGACAAGCACGCTTCTGGCATTGAAACCGTATTTTGAAGGGAAAATCAAGTGGGGTGTGATGGAAGCAGACATTGATTCTGATGTAGATGCGAATACACTGATCAAGGCGGGAATTCCATCGATTCAGCTGCATACAGGAGGAATGTGCCATTTAGATGCAGATATGACACGGCAAGGAATAAGAGCATTTGACAGAGATGAGCTGGATTTTGTTGTACTTGAGAATATTGGAAATCTTGTTTGCCCGGCAGAGTTTGATACAGGCGCAAACTTTAATCTGACAATTCTTTCAGTTCCGGAAGGAGACGATAAACCGGCAAAATATCCGTTGATGTATGAAGTATCTGATGTGTTAGTGATAAACAAAATCGATGCATTACCTGTTTTTGATTTCCGAAAAGACTATGTTGAAGCATGTGCAAGAAGATTGAATCCACAGATTAAGATTTTTTACATCTCTGCAAAGACAGGAGAGGGTATGAAGGAACTGGCTGATTATCTGTTGGAAAAGATACAGGAAGTGAATGCATAATATATAAAAGAAGGGAATAAAAACATGGGAAATGTCAGAGTGATTGAGATAAAAGAAAGTGTATTTGCGGATAATGATGCTACTTCAAAGGCAATCCGCGAGAAAATGAGTGCCCAGGGGACACTATTCTTAAATGTCATGTCCGGACCGGGGAGTGGAAAAACAACATTATTAAGTGCATTGATCAACAGAATAAAAGAGCAGCTGAGAATTGGTGAGATGGATGTAGATATCGAGACAAGTCTAGATGCACAAAGAGTCGCAGATCTGACAGGCGTGGAATCCATTCAGATCCATAATTGCGGATTGTGTCATATTGATGCGGATATGGTATCGCGCGCACTGCTTGAATATGATACAGAGAACCTTGATCTGTTAATTCTTGAAAATATTGGGAATCTTGTCTGTCCGGCAGAGTTCGATACTGGGGCACATAAGAATGTGATGCTTCTTAGTGTGCCTGAGGGGGATGATAAACCACTGAAATATCCGTTGATGTTTCAGGTAAGTGATCTGGTGCTGATCAATAAAATAGATACTCTGGAGTATTTTGATTTTGATTTTGAACTTGCTAAGGAACGTATCTTGAAATTAAATCCAAATGCAGTTGTTCTTCCGGTTAGTGCAAAAACGGGAGAAGGATTGGAACAGGTGATTGACTGGATTATGAAAGAAAGAGAAAAGCTATAAGCAAATTCTCCCTTGATTTTTCAGAGGAAAATGCTATAATTATTCTTGTGTCTGCTTTGGCAGATGCAAGAGAAGGAGTTGTATCGAAGTGGTCATAACGGGGCGCACTCGAAATGCGTTAGCCCTCCGGGGCACGTGGGTTCGAATCCCACCAACTCCGTTTGTATGTTTAGCATGTAGGTATCATTATAACGATAAGTAAAAGTAAGAAAAAAGCACTAACAGAAGAGATATCACTCTTCTGAAGGTGCTTTTTCGATTTAAGAATGAGAAACAATATGCTTCTTGATTGCGTTGAAACTTTCCTCACTGATCACATGCTCCATACGACAAGCATCATCAGCGGCAATCTGTGGGTCAACTCCGAGTCTCTCAAGCCAGGAAGAGAGAAGTGTGTGACGCTCATATATCATGTCAGCAATTGCCTGTCCGGATTCTGTCAATGTAATATAGCCCTCACGAGATACAATAATATGTTCGCTTTCTCTGAGCTTTTTCATAGCTACACTGACACTTGATTTCTTAAAGTTAAGCTCTGTTGCAATGTCGACGGCACGTACGACAGGAAGCTTCTTGCTTAACATGAGGATTGTCTCCAGATAATTTTCGGATGATTCATTTACATGCATAGGTAATGCCTCCTCTATATAAATTATAATTTATCTGTATCACTATTTACAGTGAATTTTCATGTCTTTGCTTAGTATATCATAATTTATTCCTGACAGCAAATAATTTGCCAGACAAATTCAACATAGATTTGGAATGGCGTTGAACAGAAAAATTAAAAAAATATAAATTAGTCATTGACAACTAATAGAGATTAGCATATACTAACTTACGAACAGAAGAGAAAATGAAAAAAATTATCAATCTCAACTGTTTTTAATAATCTATATCAAATGAGAATGGATTCTAATATCATTTAAGAAAGAAGCGTGAAATTATGCCACTTACAATGGCCAACATTGGCGAAATCAATACAATTAAGAGAGTAAGCGGAAATGATGAGACGAAGCGTTTTCTTGCGAATCTTGGATTTGTGCCCGGAGCAGAAGTGGTCGTGCTATCTGCAATTGGCGGTAACGTTATTGTTAATATTAAAGATTCGAGAGTAGCAGTAAATGCTGATATGGCGCGCCATATCATGATCTGATTGAGACGCTGAAAAAGTGATGAGTAAAGTAAGGAAGGAGTATGTGTTATGACTTTAGGTGATGCAAAAGTAGGAACTACTGTTGTAGTTACAAAAATCGAAGGAGACAGTGCTTACAAACGCCGTATTATGGATATGGGAATAACAAAAGGAAGTGAACTTTTTATCAGAAAAGTTGCACCACTTGGTGATCCGGTTGAAATTACAGTTCGTGGATACGAGCTTACTGTCAGAAAGGCAGATGCACAGTGTGTAGAGGTTAAATAAGCCTACAGATACAAAAAACCTGATGAGAGATTCTAGAATTTAAGGAGGCAAAGAGAGTAATGGCAATCACAATTGCACTTGCAGGAAACCCGAACTGTGGTAAGACAACACTGTTTAATGCTCTTACAGGAGCAAACCAGTATGTTGGAAACTGGCCGGGAGTAACGGTAGAGAAAAAAGAAGGTAAGATCAAGAATAAGAAATACAAAAAGGAAGATGTTACAGTAACTGACCTTCCGGGAATTTATTCCCTTTCTCCATATACACTTGAGGAAGTTGTCAGCCGTGATTATGTTCTGAATGAGAATCCGGATGTAATCGTTGACCTTGTTGACGCAACTAACATCGAACGTAACCTGTATCTTACAACACAGCTTGTTGAGACAGGAGTACCGGTTGTAATCGCATTGAACATGTGCGATCTTCTCGCTAAGAGAGGTATTAAGATTGATGTAAAACGTCTTTCCATGCTGATCGGATGCCCAATTGTTGAGATTTCAGCATTGAAGCAGAAAGGTCTGGATGAACTGATCGATGAAGCAATCAAAGTTGCAAAGCAGAAGGAAGTAAAACTTCCTAGTGAGATCTTTGCAAAAGATATAGAAGCTGCTGTAGAAAGCGTAAAGGAAATCCTTCCTGATACAATTACAGAAGATAAAAAAAGATGGTACGCTGTAAAGTTCCTTGAAAATGACAGCAAAGTTGTAGATCAGATAAAGCTCTCAGGTGCAGCAAAAGCAGTTGTTGAAGATGAAAGAACAAAACTGGAAAAGAAACATGATGACGATATGGAAAGTATTGTAACTGACGGACGTTATCAGTTTATCCAGAAGATTGTCGGAACTACTGTTAAAAAAGCAAAAGAAAAACTGACAACATCGGATAAGATTGACCGTATCGTTACAAACCGAATCCTTGGTATTCCGATTTTTATCGCAGTTATGTGGCTTGTATATTACATATCTGTCACAACAGTAGGTACATTTGTAACAGACTGGACAAATGATACATTCGTTGGAGCCATTCAGGAGGCAGTTGGAGGATTCCTTACAAATGTCGGAGCAAGTGATCTGATCAACGGACTTGTAGTGGATGGTATCATCGGCGGACTTGGAGCAGTACTTGGATTCGTTCCACAGATGGCAATCCTGTTCCTTTTCCTGTCTATTCTTGAAGACTGTGGATACATGGTGCGTATCGCATTCGTCATGGACCGTGTGTTCAGACATTTCGGACTTTCAGGTAAGAGCTTTATTCCGCTTCTGATTTCTTCAGGATGTGGAATCCCTGGAATCATGGCTTCCAAGACAATTGAGCAGGACAACGACAGACGTCTTACAATCATGACAGCAACATTTATCCCATGTGGAGCAAAACTTCCGGTTATTGCTATGATGGGTGGAGTTATTGCCGGTGAAGTAGCAGGATATCAGGAGAGCTCCTTCATTGCACCATTGATGTACTTTGTAGGAATCGTTGCAGTACTTGTTTCTGCAATCATCCTGAAGAAGACAAAACCTTTCTCAGGAAAACCGGCTCCGTTCGTAATGGAGCTTCCACAGTACCATATTCCACAGGCTAAGACAGTTCTCCTTCATGTTTGGGAGAGACTGAAAGGATTCATCATCAAAGCCGGAACAATCCTGTTCCTTGCATGCGTAGTAATGTGGTTCCTTGGAGGATTCGGATTTACAGCAGATGGATTTGGACTTGTAGAAGACAGCGCAGACAGCTTGATGGCAGCAATCGGCGGAGTGATCGCTCCACTGTTCGCACCACTTGGATTTGGTGAGTGGCAGCCTGTAGCAGCATCTATCTCAGGATTTACAGCGAAAGAAGCAATCGTTTCTACAATGGGAGTTCTTGCAAATGTGTCCGGAGATACAGAAGACGCAGTGACAGTAGCGCAGGGAGTTGCTTCCTGGTTCCCGTCAACAATTGCAGCATTTACATTCCTTCTATTCAACCTGCTTGACTCACCTTGTCTTGCAGCAATCGCGACAATGGCACAGCAGATGCAGTCCAGAAAATGGTTCTGGTTTGCAATCCTGTTCCAGAATGTATTTGCTTATGTTGTTTGCCTGATCGTATACCAGGTAGGATCTTTCGTAACAGGCGGAGCATTTGGCGTAGGTACAGCAGTAGGATTTATCTTACTGATCTTCCTTCTGTTCATGCTCTTCAGACCAGATCCGTACAAAGATCAGAAAGTATACTCAAAACGTTCTGTGCAGGCAGCGTAATATGAGAGAAACAAGAACGTGAAAGCGTTCTTGAAAAATAGAGCTGGATGCAGGAAATGTATCCGGCTCTCTGTTATAATAAGAGAAAAAAGAGGTGTTGATGACAATGATAGCAAATATTGTAATAATAACTTTAATTATCGGATATTGTATTTTTCTCATTTATAAAGGATATAAGAACCATAAAGAAGGGAAACATGTCGGATGCGCCGGATGCAGTGGCAACTGTGGAAGCTGCGGCGGATGCAGTGCGGCAGCTGGAAAATCTCAATATACAAAGAAAAAGTAAAAGGTGATTAGAATGGGAAATTCAACAGGTTCTATGTTTTACGCATTTGGTGCATTTCTTTTGATTTACCTTGTTGGTGTATCCATCTATCAGATTTATCTGTGGATCAAGAAATGGCGAGAAAACAGAGAAGAGAAAGAAGACTAAAAGAGGGATCACAAAATGGCAGATATTATCATTATATTAATTGTAATCATCTTGCTTGGGTTGGCTCTGAAAGGATCAATCAAACATTTTAAAGGAGAAGGTCCTTGTTGCGGAGGCGGTTCAGGAAGCAGCAAGAAAGCAAAAACAAAGTTTTTAGACGGTCCGGTGATTGGAAGAAAGACGTTGAAGATTTCAGGAATGCATTGCGAGCATTGTGCAAATACCGTAACGAATGCATTGAATGGATTGGATGGTGTTACTGCAAAGGTGAGTTTGAAGGAAAATAGTGCAGAAGTTTCCTACGACAGAGAAATTGATCTGACAGATTTGAAAAATGCAGTAAAAAAAGCAGGGTATGAGGTCACTTCTATCTCATAAGAGTAAAACTCTGTGAGAGATGGCAAAGCAACTGATACAGCGAAAACCAGGAAGCAGGAGGTGTACCGTGAGTAAGAAAGAACAGATTATTGAAAAACTAAAAGAAAACGGGTGCCGGATCACAAAACAGCGTAAAATGTTGATTGATATTATTTTAGAAAATGAATGCTCAAGCTGTAAAGAAATCTTTTATAAGGCATCCCAGGCAGATGAAAAGATCGGTGTGGCAACTGTTTACAGAATGATCAATGCATTAGAAGAAATCGGAGCAATCAACAGAAAAAATATGTATAAAGTTGATTGTGCGCAGGATTGTCCGGAAGATGGGGGATGTATCATCATGCTGGATGATGATACGATTTTTAAACTCACAGAAACAGGATGGAACAAGGTGATCCGCGAAGGACTGAAACATTGCGGTTATGTAAAAGATCAAAAAGTAACATCAATTCAATTACCGGATAATAAACGATAAAATTTATCGACAAATGCAGTTAGAATTGACTATCCGCATAGTGAGTTGATATGATGTATAAAAATTTTAGGAGGTTTTATACAATGTGGGATATATTTAAATTGAAAAAAGCAGGAATCTTTGCAGGAGGTGTTCTTTTCGGAACAGCGGGAGTGAAAATTCTTGCAAGTGATGATGCAAAGAAAGTTTACACAAACTGTACAGCAGCAGTTTTAAGAGCAAAAGACTGTGTGATGAAGACAGCAACAACTGTTCAGGAGAATGCAGAAGATATCCTTGCAGAGGCTCAGCAGATCAATGAGTCACGTGCAGCAAAAGAGGCTGAGGCTGTCTACGAAGCAGAAGAAGCAGAAGAGACAGAAACTCAGGAAGAGAATACAGGTGCGCAGGATTTCAAAGAGGAAGAAGTTTAAATCTCTATGAAATTTATTGTAAAGCATGAGATCAATGGCCGCCTTCGTATCCATGTTGTCCAGAAAAGGATGACATATACGGAGGCGGATACTCTATCCTGGTTTCTCTCCAATCAGAAGAATGTAACAGATGTAAAAGTATATGAACGCACCGCAGATGCTGTGATCTGTTATGTTGGAGATAAGGAAGAGGTCTTGAATTTATTGAAGCAGTTTTCTTATGAAAATGCAATTCTTCCGGAACATGTTGCTGCAGGTTCTGGAAGAGAGCTGAATGCTGTTTATCAGGAAAAGCTGGTCATGAAGACAGTTCTTCATTATGGAAGTAAGTTATTCCTTCCAATGCCGGTCCGTGCAGTGATTACATCTGTAAAATCAGTGAAATATATCTGGCACGGAATCCGTTGCCTGATGCATGGTAAGATAGAGGTTCCTGTCCTGGATGCTACAGCAATCAGCGTTTCCGTATTCCGTAGAGATTATGCTACAGCTGGATCTGTCATGTTCCTGCTTGGAATTGGTGAGATCATAGAAGAATGGACGCATAAAAAGTCTGTCGGAGATCTTGCGCGCAGTATGTCACTTAATGTCAATAAAGTGTGGCTGAAGAGAAATGAACAGGAGATTCTTGTAAAATCATCAGATATTGAGCCGGGAGACCATGTTGTGATCCGTATGGGAAATGTGATCCCGTTTGATGGGGAAGTAGTTACTGGTGAAGGAATGGTCAATCAGGCATCTCTTACAGGTGAGTCACTTCCTGTAAGAAGAAGTGTAGGACAGTCTGTTTTCGCCGGAACAGTTCTCGAAGAAGGTGAGATTGAAGTTCTTGTCAAAGCGGTATCAGGCTCTACCAGATTTGAAAAGATTGTGACAATGATCGAGGATTCTGAAAAACTGAAGTCTTCTGTAGAAGGTAAGGCAGAACATCTTGCAGATAGACTTGTTCCATATACATTACTGGGGACAGGTGCAGTCTGGCTCCTGACAAGAAATATTACGAAGACACTGTCTGTTCTGATGGTAGATTTCTCCTGTGCATTGAAGCTTGCGATGCCGATCACTGTACTTTCGGCAATCCGTGAGGCAGGCGAGAACAATATCACAGTAAAGGGTGGTAAGTTCTTAGAGGCCGTGGCCGATGCAGATACAATCGTTTTCGATAAGACAGGAACATTGACAAAGGCAACGCCGACAGTGAAAGAGATTGTTGCTTTCAGTGAATACTCAGAAAATGATCTGCTTTGTATTGCAGCATGTCTGGAAGAACATTTTCCTCATTCTATGGCAAAGGCCGTTGTAGATGCAGCGAAAGAAAGGCATTTGTCTCATGAAGAAATGCACTCAAAGGTAGAATATGTTGTGGCACATGGAATCTCTTCCTCTATTGATGATAAAAAGGTTCTGATCGGAAGCAGTCATTTCATTTTTGAAGATGAAGGATGTACGATTCCATCCGAATATCAGGATAGATACGATTCATTAAAACCAGAATACTCTCATCTGTATCTGGCAATCGAGAAACAACTTGTTGCAGTTATCTGCATTGAAGACCCACTTCGTGAAGAGGCAACAGAAATGGTTCGTGATCTGAAGAAAGCCGGTATCCGTAAAGTTGTTATGATGACAGGTGACAGTGAACGTACAGCGGCGGCAATTGCGAAACGCGTTGGCGTTGATGAATATTATGCTGAGGTTCTTCCGGAAGATAAAGCGAATTTCGTTGAGAAAGAAAAAGCAGAAGGAAGAAAAGTAATTATGATCGGTGATGGAATCAACGATTCACCTGCTCTTTCAGCAGCGGATGCGGGGATTGCGATCAGTGACGGCGCAGAGATTGCAAGAGAGATTGCAGATATCACGATTGCGGCAGATGACCTGCGTGAGGTTGTGACGCTGAAACTTCTGGCAAATGCCATGATGAAGCGGATACATAAGAATTACAGAAATATCGTCGGAATCAATTCAGGACTGATTCTGCTTGGCGTGACAGGAATTGTCCAGCCGACAGTATCTGCACTTTTGCACAATGCGTCTACATTGATGATAAGCCTTGGAAGTATGAAGAATCTGCTGGATGAAAATAAAAGAACAGAACTTGAGTAGTTACTGTGAACAGTAATCTTGAGTGAAACAACATAAAATAAAAAAGGCAAGAAAAAGAACTGCCGGGATTAACTTTTGTAGAGGTTTGTCCCGGTAGTTCTTTTTTATATGTTAGGAAAGTTCTTTCCTAACATATAAAAAACGCTCCGCTCAGGATGCGCACTGCGGCGTACAAGGTAGGTGTCGCAAGCGACCGCCGCAGGCGCAAGAATGTGCCAAGGCACATTCTTTATTCTAATGAGAAACATTATCAGTAAATGATATTGATATTACGTTTTCGTTATAGTATAGTAAATACATAGGTTAGATGCAACTAACGAACAAGGAAGATATGTGGAAATGAATTCATAAAACATACAGGAAAATAATAAGTAAAGCAATAGATAATCAGATCTTAATTTCAGGAGGTTCAGTATGAGTGTAGTAATCATTGGAGGACATGACAGAATGGTATGTCAGTATAAGAAAGTCTGTAAACAGTTTAATTGTAAGGCGAAGATCTTCACCCAGATGTCAGCAAGCTTAAGCAAACAGATTGGAAGTCCTGATCTGATCGTTCTTTTCACAAACACAGTATCCCATAAAATGGTCCGCTGTGCGGTAGAAGAGGCCGGCAGATGTAATGCGGATGTGATTCGCTGTCATACGAGTTCCAAGAATGCGTTAGAAGAGATTCTGGAGAATGTTTGTGCATAATAAATATTGCTGAATTATTGAAAGTATAAAAATAGAAAAGTCCCTTCAGAAGAAATAAACTCCTGAAAGGGACTTTTTCTGTATCATGCTGCCAATTACGCAGATTATCAATCTGAACAGGATCACAGCACCAATTTCTATAACTGGATATTTTTAAAGAGATCTCCAAGGTTTGTTCCGATATCTTCCGCTTTCGGGATCACAACCTTTTCAGCTTTCTCTTCAGCCTTCTCTTTGTCTTCTTCGAGAGCTTTCATGCTAAGGCTGATCTTGCCATCTTTGATACCGATGACTTTCACTTCAACTTCATCGCCAACTGTGAGAACATCAGAAGGCATTTTTACACGCTTCTGGGAGATCTGTGAAACGTGAACCAGACCGGAAAGTCCGTTCTCCAACTTTACAAATGCTCCATAGTTCTGAAGTGTTTCTACAGTTCCTTTCAGAACAGTTCCAACCTTCATACTTGCAATTTGTGCATCACGTGCTGCTTTTTCCTTTTCCTTCAGAAGCTCACGTGCAGAAAGGACAAGACGATTATTCGCCTGGTCAACATCGATCACCTGTACTTCGATATCCTTGAGAAGATAATCTTCCAGATTCTCGATATAGGAAAGGGACAGCTTAGAAGCCGGAACGAATCCGCGAAGTCCTTCTACCATTACAATTACGCCACCGTTGACAACACCTTCAATTTTAACAGGAAGAACAGTTTTCTTATCCATATAATCCTGGACTCTGTTCCATGGATTCGCATCATCGAAATGATCTTCATAGTCTGCCATTGTTTCTGTTACTTCATTTGTCTGTAATTCTTTCATTTCTTCGCTCATTAAAAGCACCTCATTTTCTTTTTCTCGTTAATCAAAAGTATAACATATGTATGAGAAAAAATACAACAAAAGAGCCAAAATCCGTGAAGAAAATGAAAAATGCGGTTGGATTAATAGAAAAAAAATGTTACTCTACTTATTGAATAGTGAATTGTCAGGTTTAATACTTAATGAAGAAGCTGTTCATGTAAGATGACAGAATACAGAGATAAATTGATGTGAGTATAAAAGTAAATAAGAGATAAATTTGAGAAGGAGAGATAGAAAAAATGGCTGAGAATAAAAAGGTGTATGTTGTAGGTCATAAGAATCCGGATACAGATTCTATTTGTACAGCAATTGCTTATGCAAATCTTAAGACAAAGATTACCGGAGAAACGTATGAGCCTCGTCGTGCAGGGCAGCTTAACGAGGAGACACAATATGTACTGGAACACTTTGGCGTAAAAGTTCCGTTATTACTTTCTGATCTTAGAGAACAGATTAAAAATGTGGAATTGAAAGAAAGTCAGGAAATTCAGGGAAGCCTCTCAATCCGTACAGCATGGGAAAAGATGTCAGAGATGAATACTCATACGATTCCAATCACACGTAATGGTGTGCTGGAAGGTGTGATCACAAAAGGTGATATTGCGAAATCCTATATGGAAGTCTATGATAACACAATGCTTGCGAAGGCAAGAACACAGTACCGTAATATTGCAGCGGCAGTAGAAGGTGAAATTGTAACAGGAAATGAACATGGTTATTTTTATAAAGGAAAAGTAACTGTTGCAGCATCAAGCAAAGAGTTGATGACAAGCTTTATCGAGAAAGATGATCTTGTTATTATTGGGGATCGAATTGATGCACAGCAGTGTGCAGTTGATCTGGATGCAAGCTGTATGGTAGTCTGCCAGAATGATCCGATCTCAGAAGATATTCTGCGTCAGGCAGAGGCAAAAGAAATTGTCGTTATCTGGACACAGCATGATACATTTACGGCAGCGCAGCATATCAGCCAGAGTATTCCGGTAAGATCTTTCATGACAAAGGATCAACTCGTAACATTCCGTAAGAATGATTATGTAGATGATGTGAAAGAAGTGATGGCACGCAAGCGTTTCCGCGACTTCCCTGTTGTAGATGAAGATGGAAAGTTCTTAGGTCTTGTTTCCAGACGAAGACTTCTCAATGTCAGCAAGAAACAGGTGATCCTTGTCGATCATAATGAGAAGAACCAGGCAGTAGACGGAGTGGAAGAGGCAGATGTCCAGGAGATTATTGATCACCACAGATTGAGCAGTATCGAGACGATCGGACCTGTATTTTTCAGAAATCAGCCGGTTGGATGTACAGCAACAATTGTATCTCAGATGTACGAGGAAAATGGTGTCGAAATAGATCCGGTGAATGCAGGACTTCTTTGTTCCGCGATCATTTCCGATACATTGATGTTCCGTTCCCCAACTTGTACACCACTTGATGAAAGCACAGCGAAAAGGCTTGCAGAGATTGCCGGAATCAATATAGAGAAACTTGCACAGGCGATGTTCAAGGCAGGAAGCAACCTCAAAGGAAAGACAGCCGAGGAGATTCTCTTCCTTGATTTTAAACAGTTTACAGTGAATGATACGGTATTTGGTGTTGGTCAGGTGAATTCAATGAGCGAAGAAGAGCTTGAAGAGATTAAGGCAACAGTACTTCCGGAGATGGAAAAGACAAGACAAAATCACAGTCTGGATATGATTTTCTTTATGCTGACAAATATTATTACAGAATCTTCGGAACTGATCTGCTGTGGTAATGAGTCAAGAGAAAAGATTATCGGAGCTTATGATCTGGAAGATAATGCACAGAAACTGATGCTCAAAGGTGTCGTATCACGTAAGAAACAGCTCGTTCCGGCACTTGTATCAGCACTGCAGCAGTAAGAAGCCCAAGATATTTTCAAATAGAAAGTCAGAACCGTCTCCGTAACAGGGGACGGTTTTCAGGAGGAAAGAGAAATGGCGAAACAGGTATGGAAAGCCGGTAATATGGTCTACCCGCTTCCGGCAGTTATGGTAAGTACGGCAGATAAAGAAGGAAATACAAACATTTTTACCGTTGCATGGACAGGAACTGTATGTACAAATCCGGCGATGGTATACATTTCCGTAAGACCGGAAAGATATTCGTATCATATGATTGAAGAGAGCGGAGAGTTTGTGATCAATCTGACAACCGAACAGCTCGCCCATGCGACTGATTACTGTGGTGTGCGCTCCGGCCGGGATGTGGATAAATGGAAAGAGTGTCATCTGACTGCGAAAAAGGCAGAGAAGCTTACTTACGCACCGGTCATTGAAGAAGCACCGGTCAATATTGAATGTGTAGTGACAAAAATTGAGAAACTTGGAAGTCATCATATGTTTCTTGCAGAAGTGAAAGCGGTTCAGGTGGACGAGTCCTATATGGATGAGAAGGGCAAATTCGAACTCAATAAGACAGGTCTTCTGGCATATTCCCATGGAGAATATCTTGGACTTGGAAAAAAGATCGGAACGTTTGGATACAGCGTGAGAAAAAAGAAGACCGTTGACAAACGAACTGCTAAGAAGATCACAACAAAAAATGAATCAAGGAGCAAGAAATCTCCAGAGAAAAGAACTGTGAATAAAAATGCAACATTCAGAAAGAAAGGAAAAGCTAAGAAATGATTTCATTTGAAAATGACTATTCAGAAGGTGCACATGAGGAAATCCTGCGCAGACTGGCAGAAGTAAATAAAGAAGGAATTACAGGATACGGAAATGATTCATATTGTGAATCCGCAAAGGAAAAGATCCGTCAGGCATGTAAATGCCCGGAGGCAGACATTTACTTCCTTGTGGGAGGAACACAGACAAATCAGACAGTAATTGATTCCGTGCTCCAGAGCTATGAAGGCGTTATCGCGGCTGAGACAGGTCATGTTGCATCACACGAGGCGGGTGCGATTGAAGCCTCCGGTCATAAAGTACTGACCCTTCCGCAGCTGGAAGGAAAGATTCAGCCCAAAGATGTGGCAGATTATTTGAATCAGTTTTATAGTGATGGGAATCATGAACACATGGTTTTCCCGGGGATGGTCTACATCTCTCACCCAACGGAGTATGGCACACTGTATACACGTGGCGAACTCGCAGAGCTTTCCGATATCTGTCAGCAGTACCATATTCCACTGTATCTTGATGGAGCACGTCTTGGATACGGTCTTGCAGTAGAAGATACAGATGTGACAATGGAAGATATTGCAGAATACTGTGACATTTTCTATATTGGTGGAACAAAGGTAGGTGCCTTCTGCGGAGAGGCAGTTGTATTTACAAAAGAAAATGCACCGAGACATTTTGTGACACTGATCAAACAGCACGGAGCACTGCTTGCCAAAGGATGGTTCCTTGGTGTTCAGTTTGACACTTTATTTACAGATGATCTGTATATGAAAATCAGTAAAAATGCGATCACAACAGCTGCGAGACTAAAAGAAATCCTGAAAGAAAAAGGATATGACTTCTATATTGATTCCCCAACGAACCAGATCTTTGTTGAGATGGAAGATGAGAAGCTGAAAGAACTTGAGAAGAATGTCAGGGTCAGCTTCTGGGAGAAGACGGATGAGAAGCATACAGTAGTCAGATTTGCCACTAGCTGGGCAACGGATATGGAGAAGGTTGAGAACCTGAGGGAGTATTTATAAAAAAGTAAGAATATAAATAATAGCAAATACAGATAATATATAGAAGCCCATAAAATGAGAATCATTATCATGTAGAAATGTTGCGTTTTGCAAAGAAACTTGATAGAATACATATGGTTAGAGAAAACTAACTGTGTGAATAAATCATGTATACTCCTTTGTCTGTAATACCTGAACACAGACGAGGGAGTCCTCAGAAAGGATGGACAACTATGAATTATCTGGAAATTGAAAAAGTAATTGGAAGAGAAATTATCGACTCGCGCGGAAATCCAACGGTTGAGGCGGAAGTGCATCTTGTAGATGGAACTGTAGCAAGAGGTGCAGCTCCAAGTGGTGCTTCTACCGGAGAATTTGAGGCACTTGAACTTCGTGATGGAGACAAGTCAAAATTCGGTGGAAAAGGTGTTTCCCGTGCAGTAGAAAATATTAATACAACAATCAACAGTGCATTAGTTGGAATGGATGCAGGCGACACTTATGCGATTGATCAGGCTATGATCCAGGCAGATGGAACAAAAGATAAATCAAATCTTGGAGCAAATGCAATTCTTGCGGTTTCAATCGCATGTGCAAGAGCGGCAGCAGATGCACTTGAGATTCCGCTGTACCGTTTTCTTGGAGGAGTGAATGGAAACAGACTTCCTGTTCCAATGATGAACATTGTAAATGGTGGGTGTCATGCGCTTTCTTCCGGACTGGATGTGCAGGAGTTCATGATCATGCCGGTGGGAGCACCGTCTTTTAAAGAATGCATCCGCTGGTGTACAGAGGTATTCCATGCACTTGCAGGAATCTTGAAAGATAGAGGACTTGCAACATCTGTAGGCGATGAGGGTGGATTTGCCCCGGCACTGAAATCAGACGAAGAAGCAATCGAGACAATTCTTGAGGCTGTGAAGAAGGCCGGATATGAGCCTGGAAAAGACTTCAAGATCGCGATGGATGCGGCATCTTCAGAATGGAAGACAGGGACGATTGGAGAGTATAAACTTCCAAAGGCAGGAACAGTCTATACTTCAGAACAGCTCATTGACCACTGGAAGAAACTGGTAGAAAAATATCCGATCATCTCAATCGAAGATGCACTTGATGAGGAAGACTGGGAAGGCTGGAAAAAGCTGACAGCAGAGCTGGGAGATAAAGTTCAGCTGGTTGGAGATGATCTTTTTGTCACAAACACAGAGAGACTGGCGAAAGGAATTAAGCTTGGATGCGGAAATTCTATTCTGATCAAACTGAATCAGATTGGATCTGTATCTGAGACTCTTGAAGCAATCAAGATGGCACACAAAGCAGGTTACACAGCAATTTCTTCCCACCGTTCCGGTGAGACAGAGGACACAACGATTGCAGATCTTGCAGTAGCGCTGAATACCTGCCAGATTAAGACCGGAGCGCCGAGCCGTTCGGAGCGTGTAGCGAAATATAATCAGTTACTCCGCATCGAGGAAGAACTTGGAACAAGCGCAGTATATCCGGGGAATGACGCATTTAATGTGAAATAACATCAGTAAATAACCTGACAGTCAGGAAAATCCATGCATTTTATGATCTCAGTGGGATGAAGTGCATGGATTTTTGTGCATATATTTCTTTGATTTTCATCTAGATTTTTTTATCTATATGTCATACAATAGAAATGTAATTGCCATCAGGCAACATAATATTTAAAAATATTTGGAGGATTTCATTATGAAGAAACCGGTTCTGGTCATTATGGCAGCAGGAATGGGAAGCAGATATGGCGGGCTGAAGCAGATTGACCCGGTAGATCAGGAAGGACATATTATTATGGATTTCTCGATCTTTGATGCAAAACGCGCAGGATTTGAGAAAGTCGTATTTATTATTAAGAAAGAAAATGAAGCAGATTTTAAAGAAGCTGTTGGAAAGAGAATTGAGAAGATCATGGATGTAGCGTATGTATTTCAGGATCTGAACAATCTCCCGGAAGGTTACGAAGTTCCGGAAGGACGTGTAAAGCCTTGGGGAACAGCACATGCTGTTTTAAGTGCGATCGATGAGGTGGATGGACCATTTGCAGTAATCAACGCGGACGATTATTACGGACGTCATGCATTTGAGACAATCTATGAATTCCTTACAACACATGAAGATGATGATAAGTATCGTTATACAATGGTAGGTTATCGTCTGAAGAATACAGTTACAGATAACGGACATGTTGCTCGTGGCGTATGTGAACTCAATGAGGCGAAAGAGCTGGTTGGAATCACAGAGCGTACAAAGATCGAGAAGCGTGACGGTGGAATCGCTTTCTCAGAAGACGACGGAGAGACATGGACAACTATCGACGGAGATACTCTTGTATCCATGAATATGTGGGGATTCACAAGAAGTATTTTAGATGAGATTAAAGCAGGATTCCCGGCATTCCTTGAGAAAGGTATTAAGGAGAATCCGATGAAATGTGAGTACTTCCTACCATCCGTAGTCAGTGACCTTCTGGCAGAGGGCAGAGCAACCGTAAGAGTGCTTGAATCCGAAGATAAATGGTATGGAGTTACATACAAAGAAGACAAGCCGGTTGTAGTCGCAGCGGTACAGGCTTTGAAAGACGAAGGTCTTTATCCACAGAAATTGTGGGATTAGATTATGTGTTGTCAGTTACAGAATTTGTGAATCATAATGATTATGCAACATTTTTACCATAAGAGGAACTATTCGTATAAAGATTTTTGTGGTGGATGTGTTATAATCAGAGACAACAAAGCAAAGATAAGCAAGCTGCTGAACACAGTTACTGTGAGGAGCAGCAATTTGAGCAATAAAGCTCAGAGGAGGAATTTTAAAATGGCAATTTTAGTAACAGGAGGCGCCGGATTTATCGGAAGCCACACATGTGTAGAACTTTTGAATGCAGGATATGATGTTGTAATCGCAGATAACCTTTACAACGCATCAGAGAAGGCTGTAGACAGAGTAAAACAGATCACAGGAAAAGATCTGAAGTTCTATAAAGCAGATATCCGCGACAAAGAAGCAATGAACGAGATCTTTGAGAAAGAAGAGATCGAGTCGGTTATTCATTTCGCAGGACTCAAGGCAGTAGGTGAATCAGTTGTTAAACCACTCGAATACTACGAGAATAACATTGCCGGAACTTTAGTTCTCTGTGATGTAATGAGAAATCACGGCGTGAAGAATATCATCTTCAGTTCTTCTGCAACAGTATATGGTGACCCGGCATTTATCCCGATCACAGAAGAGTGCCCGAAGGGAACATGTACAAATCCATACGGATGGACAAAATGGATGCTGGAGCAGATCCTGACAGATCTTCATACAGCAGATCCGGAGTGGAATGTCGTACTTCTTCGTTACTTCAATCCAATCGGAGCTCATGAGAGCGGACTGATCGGAGAAGATCCGAAGGGAATTCCGAACAACCTGATTCCATACATTACACAGGTTGCAATCGGTAAACTTGAGTGTCTCGGTGTATTTGGAGACGATTATGATACACACGACGGAACAGGCGTCCGCGATTACATCCACGTAGTTGATCTCGCAGTCGGACATGTCCGCGCAGTAGAGAAACTGAAAGAGAAAGCAGGAGTTTCCGTATATAATCTTGGAACAGGAAATGGATATTCCGTACTTGACATGGTGAAAGCATTCTCCAAAGCTTGTGGAAAAGAGATTCCTTATCAGATTAAACCACGTCGTGCAGGAGACATTGCTACATGTTACTGTGATGCATCCAAGGCAAAGGAAGAACTGCACTGGGTAGCTGAGAGAGATCTGAACAAGATGTGTGAAGATTCCTGGAGATGGCAGAGCATGAATCCAAACGGATACGAGGATTAAGTTTGATTAATCATTTATAATGTGAAATGGAAAGTTGTTGATGAGCAAGGGCGCGCGATGATAGTGTAGTTTCCTGTGCCATCAACAACTTTTTTGTATCATTTGTAAATTATGTTAACCAACCGAGAACAGCAACACAGCTCTTGCAACCAACAGTCCATCTGTATTATACTAATAGAACACGATTAAATTCAGAAGAAATTGGAGATAGAAAAATGAAGCGCGAAGTAGATCTTAATGAAATTTCAGACGGACGTCTGTACTCCTCCGGAGATATGGTTAAGGTGGACTGTCATGACTGTGAAGGCTGCTCTGCATGCTGCCAGGGAATGGGAAATTCCATCATATTGGATCCAATGGATCTGTGGAGATTACAACTCGGAAAAAAAGAGAATTTTGATACACTGCTTGCAAACTATCTGGAATTGAATGTAGTTGACGGGATGGTACTTCCTAATTTAAAGATGGCAGGAGAGGAAGAAGCCTGTCTGTTTTTGAAAGATGGAAGATGTTCTATTCATGGATACAGACCGGGAATCTGCCATTTGTTCCCTCTTGGACGTATTTATGAGGAGAATGGATTCAAGTATTTTATCCAGGTTCATGAGTGTAAGAAGCAGGAACGTGGTAAAGTGAAGATTAAGAAGTGGCTTGGAATTGCAGATCAGAAGAGATACGAAGATTTCGTGTGGAGATGGCATACATTTCTTAAGAACTGTGAAGAAGGAATGAAAGAACTTGATGAGCAGAACGCGAAAGTACTGACGGTTGTGGTTCTCCGCAACTTTTATCAAATGCCTTATCAGGCAGAGGAAGAAGCACAGTTTTATCCGGAATTTGAAGAAAGACTGGAAAGACTGAATGCAATGTTTGGATTTTAGAAGTGAAAGTTAGTAACAGGTGAAAGGCAGCAGTAGATGGAAAGCAACAGTAGAAAAACACAGATATTAAAAGAAATTTTTGGATACGATTCTTTCCGTAAAGGACAGGAGGAGATTGTAGATCAGATTTTGAATGGAAGAGATGTGTTGGCAATCATGCCGACCGGAGCTGGAAAGTCGCTTTGTTATCAGGTTCCGGCACTTCTGATGTCTGGGATCACGATCGTAGTATCACCGCTGATTTCATTGATGATCGATCAGGTGAAGGCACTGAATGAAGCAGGAGTTCATGCAGCGTATATTAACAGTGCACTGACAGAACGGCAGATTACAAAAGCATTAGAACTGGCAGCGGCAGGCAGATATAAGATGATCTATGTCGCTCCGGAACGCTTGTTGACACCACGGTTTCTGGACTTTGCATGTCATACAGAACTTTCTATGGTGACAATCGATGAGGCTCACTGTATTTCCCAGTGGGGACAGGATTTCCGCCCAAGTTATGTGAAGATCACAGAATTCATCCGCCAGCTTCCAAGACGCCCGGTCGTCAGTGCATTTACAGCAACAGCAACACAGAAAGTAAGAGAAGATATTCTTGAAGTACTTGATCTTGAATCTCCTTATATAAATGTATCCGGTTTTGACAGAGAGAACCTTTACTTCGAAGTAAGACCAGCGCGTGGGAAGAAGGATGCAATTAAGGAATATCTTACACAGCACAGAGAAGACAGTGGGATTATTTACTGTGCAACAAGAAAAAATGTAGATGAACTCTATTTGGAATTACAGAATGCCGGATTCTCTGTCGGAAGATATCACGCAGGAATGGGGACAGAGGCAAGAAATGAAAGTCAGGAAGATTTCATTTATGACAGGACAGAGATTATGATCGCAACGAATGCATTTGGAATGGGAATAGATAAGTCCAATGTCCGTTTTGTACTTCATTATAATATGCCGCAGAGCATGGAAAATTATTACCAGGAGGCAGGCAGAGCCGGACGAGACGGAGAACCGGCAGAATGTATCCTTTTCTATTCACCGCAGGATATCATGATCAATCAGCTCCTGCTGGATAGTAAAGAGCAGATTGGAGAATACACAGAAGAAGAACTCCGGGTGATCCGGGAACAGGATGTTCTCCGGCTGCGTAAGATGAGTAATTATTGTACGACAAGCATGTGTCTTAGAAAATACATATTGAATTATTTTGGACAAGAGACAGAAGAACATTGTGGGAATTGTTCCAATTGTCTGGAAGAATTCGTAGAGCTTGATGTCGGAGAGATTGCGGCAGACGTGATCGAGTGTGTGCGCGAATCCAGACAGAGATACGGTATGACAATGATCCTTTCCACACTGGCGGGAGCGAATACAGCGAAGATCAGAAGTGCAGGGATGAATGAACTTTCCGTTTATGGAAGACAGAGTAAATGTTCTCAGCAGAGGCTGAAAGACGTAATTTATACACTGCTCGAACACGGATACCTTCAACAGAGCGCAGATCGTTATGCGATCCTGAAACTGACAGACCGGTCAGAAGAATTACTGGAATCAAGAGAATTGAAACTTCGCTGCAAGAAGTCAGAACTTACAGAAAAGAAAAAGTCCGGAAGTGGAAAGAAAGCGTCTCATAGAAAGGGAGAGAGTTTCGGGAATCTTACAGATAAAAGCCGAGAATTATTCGAAGAATTGCGTTCTATGCGTTATTCGCTGGCAAAGAAAAAAGGAATTCCGCCATACATGGTCGCTTCAGATCGTACATTACATGAGATGTGTGTACTTGTTCCATTGAAAAAAGAGGAACTGCTTGAAGTACACGGTATGGGACTTAAGAAATATGAACAGTACGGAGCAGTTTTTCTTGATAAGATTCAAGAAGTGACAGCAGGTGATAAAAAGGGTTACGGTATATCAGAAGATGCTGATGGAACAGATGCAGTTCAGAACCAGAATCCTCTGGACATCGGACCATTTGGAAGCGTAGAGAATTAACAGCAAAAAAGAAGTAAAAGAAAGAAGTGACATAAAAGTGTCTGTAAAAATATTTTCAACATTAAAAAATTATAAAACAGAATATTTGCCAAAAGATATTTTAAGCGGAATTATCATGGCAGCGGTCTCAATTCCAATCTCTATGGGGTATGCACAGATCGCAGGCGTTCCGGCAGTGTATGGACTTTATGGATCTGTTCTGCCGATCCTGCTATTCGCCATGCTCTCAACTTCAAAACAGTTTATCTTCGGAGTAGATGCGGCACCGGCGGCAATTGTCGGAGCTGCACTGGCAACACTTGGAGTGACGGCAGAATCAGCCCAGGCATTGCAGTATGTACCATTGATCGCATTGTTTACAGGACTCTGGTTATTGTTGTTTTATCTTTTACATGCAGATAAGATTGTTGATTTTATCTCAACACCGGTTATGGGTGGATTTATCAGTGGTATTGCGGTGACAATTATTATGATGCAGATTCCGAAACTGATGGGAAGCCCGGCGGGGACTGGAGAATTCATAGAACTTGCAGAACACATTTTTCAGGCAATCACAAAGATAAACTGGTTGTCCTTTGGAATGGGAATTGGAGCACTTGTAATCTTGATTGTATCCAAAAAACTGATTCCAAAGTTCCCGATGGCAATCGTTATTATGATTGCCGGAGTTCTCTCGACAATTGTCTTTCATGTAAACCAGTATGGTGTAGTTCTCCTGCAGGCAGTTCAACCAGGGCTTCCGCGGCTTATTTTCCCGGATTTTACAGGGATCAATCTTACCCAGTCCGTGGGAAGAGCACTTATGGTTGCTGTTGTGATCATGGCAGAGACACTTTTGTCAGAGAACAATTTTGCATCCAAAAACGGATATGAACTGGATGACCGTCAGGAAATCCTTGCCTGTGCCGCAGGAAATCTTGCTGCCGGTGCAGTAGGATGCTGCCCGGTAAATGGAAGTATTTCCAGGACTTCCATGAATGAACAGTATGGAGGAAAGACACAGGTTGTATCCATTACAGCGGGACTGACCATGGCAGTTGTACTTATAGGTGCAACCGGATTTATCGAATATCTTCCGGTTCCGGTATTGACGGCAATCGTAATCTCTGCACTGATGAATGTTGTAGAGACACATCTTGCAGTACGCTTATTTAAAGTAAGCAGAAACGAATTCTATATTTTTATTGCAGCAGGGATCGGTGTGCTGTTCCTTGGTACGATTTACGGAGTTGTGATCGGAATTCTGTTATCTTTTGTAGCAGTAATTTTAAAGGCTACAAACCCTCCGAGATCTTTCCGTGGAATGATTCCGGGAAAAGAAGTTTATTATGATCTGGAGAGAAACCGTTTTGCATATCCAATCAAGCATGTGATCATTTACAGATTTAGCGAGAACCTTTTCTTTGCAAATAACAAAGTGCTGGTTTCAGATATTGAAAACAGCATCAAAGAGGATACAAAGGTCGTAATTCTGGACGCATCAGCAATCAACAGCCTGGATATTACAGCGGCAGATGCACTCGAAATGCTTGCAGCAAGTCTGAAAAAACGTGGAATTAAGTTCTATATCACAGAACATTCCAGAGAAGTTAACGATCAGATGAGAAAGCTTGGAATCGGACATCTGATCAAAGAAGGTGCTGTGCGAAGAACAATTCTTGCGGCACTTCATGATGCGGGGATTGAGCAGCCTTGCCCATTGGATATTCCAGAAGAAGATCTCGAAAAACTTAAGCGAAGAGAATATTTTTCCCTTCCTGCAGAAGAAGAAAATACACTGGAAGAGTTTGCATGGGCATTTGGTGATGATGCAGTCAAAGAAATTGAGAAACGAGTGCTTTCTATTGTGAAGCAGATCCATGAGATTACAGATCTCGAGAAACTTTCCGAAGAAGGAATCGAAGAAAAACTGGAATTTTGGAATTCGCTTGGAGCACTTGATGAAGATGAGTTGCTTCGCAGAATGGAGCTTCACTTAGAGGATCTTCCAAGTGATGTAAAAGAAAACAAAAAACTCGTCATTGAATTAATCGAGCGTAGAAGAAGAAAACTTAGAGATCGTCTTCTGAAAGAGCATCCAGAGATTGTTGAGCATATTGAAGAGCGAAGAGAGCGGCTGGAGCGAAGACTTGAGAAACAGAATCCAGATGCAGTAAAGCGTCTGAAACACTGGAAAGATGAAGAATTCTAAAGAACAATCTTTAAGATTCTTAATAAATCATTAGGATTGTTAAAGTCCTCTTGTTTCTGCAAAAAAGGAATGCTATGATTAATATGGAAGAAAAAGTCAGGGGACAATTTTAATTGTCCCCTGATTCTAAGAATAGAAAAGAAAAAAAGGGATAAGCATGTGGTCTAAAGAAACAAAAGAAGAAAAAGAACGCAAGAAAGAACAAGCGTTTTATGAACATTATGGCGCGATGGGAAAAAGCACAGATTCCATTAGAAAAGAGTGGGAGAGACGCAAGAGGAATGAACAACGCATTCGACGCCTCAAGAGACGAAGGAGAATTGCAATCATATTGATTCTGTTCGTTGTATTAGTTCCGGCAGTTTCAACATTTACTTATTTTAAAATGAATCCGATTGTATTACGGAGTAAAGTGATCGCGCAGGAAAAGAAAGAAAGTATGGATCTAATGTCCAACATCCGTTTCGTTGTTGGTGGAAAAGCGAAAGATGTGAAGACAGAAGGGAAAGTAGATACGAATAAAGAAGGAAAATATACGGTTTACTATGTCTATGGTAAACAAAAAGTAAAAGCTGAAGTCGAAGTTAAGGATACAAAAGCACCTGAGCTTAAAATGAAAGACAGTTATACAACAGAACTTCCGAAAGATATCAAGCCGGAAGATTTTGTAGAATCAGTAAAAGATGCATCAGATGTCACACTTGAATTTGTCGGACAGGATTCCTGGGAGAAGAAAGGAAAATACGGAGTAACTGTTGCTGCAACAGATAGTGACGGTCATAAAACAGAAGGTAAATCAACACTGAATCTGGAAGAGGATACAACAGGACCGACTATTGAAGGAGCAGATGATAAAGAACTTGCACAGGGCGATACGATGGACTTTAATGAAGGGGTTACGATAAAGGATGATATGGATCCAGAGCCAACATTGGAAGTACAGGGTGCTGACAAAGTGGATTTTGCAACACCGGGAACCTATATTGTTACCTATCTTGCAAAAGACCGTTCCGGAAACGAGACAAAGATTGAGCGAAAGATCAAAGTGAAAGAGAATCCGGATTGGAATGAGAAAGTTGTTTATCTGACTTTCGATGATGGCCCGTCAGAGAATACCGGAGAGATTCTTGATATCCTGAAAGAAAAAAATGCAAAGGCAACCTTCTTCGTCACAGGAAATAATCGGGAACATGATGATATGATAAAAAGAGCCTTTTCCGAAGGACATTCGATCGGACTTCATACCTATACACACGATTATGCAACAGTTTACGCATCCGAAGATGCATACTTCGCAGATCTGCAGAAAGTATCGGATCTGGTAGAGAGTATCACAGGAACAAAATCCATGATCATTCGTTTCCCGGGAGGATCCAGCAACACCGTCAGTGCAAAATATGTCAAAGGATTGATGACAACACTTACGAAAGCAGTGAGAGACAAAGGATATCAGTATTTTGACTGGAACTGTGATTCTACTGACGCAAGCGGAAATAATGTGCCGGTAGAAAAGCTGGTTTCCAACGCAACATCCTGCACGGCAAATCATGTTGATATTCTGATGCATGATACAGATGCAAAAGATACAACCGTACAGGCATTGCCACAGATTATTGATTACTATAGAAGTCAGGGATACACATTCAAAGGACTGACCGTTGATAGTGTGGCAGCGCACCATGGAGTGAATAATTGATAAATATTAGAAAGAGCCAGGACAGGCACAACACACGGTGTCTGTTCTGGCTCTTAATTATATCTTAATCCTCATCATCTGTCTGTACAGAGTAAGTCTGTCTCTTTCTTGCCATCTCATCGCTCTCAAGATATTCATCGTAAGTTGTGATCTTATCGATCAGTTTACCGCCCGGAACAATCTCCATGATACGGTTCGCTGTTGTTTGTACGATCTGGTGGTCTCTGGAAGTAAAGAGAAGTACTCCAGGGAACTTGATCAGACCATTGTTGAGTGCTGTGATAGACTCCATATCCAGGTGGTTTGTTGGCTCATCAAGAAGCAGTACATTTGCGCCTGAGATCATCATCTTGGAGAGCAGGCAGCGAACCTTCTCACCACCGGAAAGTACAGCAACTTTCTTCACTCCGTCTTCACCGGAGAAGAGCATTCTTCCAAGGAATCCACGAACATAAGTTACATCCTTTTCCTCAGAGTACTGTGTCAGCCACTCTGTGATATTGTAGTCATTGTCGAATTCTCCGCCGAAATCCTTCGGGAAGTAAGCCTGAGAAGTTGTAACTCCCCATTTATATGTTCCCTCATCCGGTTCCATCTCGCCGATCAGGATCTTGAAGAGGATTGTCTTAGCAAACTCATTTCCACCAACAAAAGCAACTTTATCCTCACGGCCAAGTGTGAATGTAAGATTATCAAGAATCTTCTCGCCGTCAATTGTCTTGGAAAGTCCTTCTACAGTGAGAACTTCATTACCAATCTCACGGTTTGGACGGAAGTCAATATAAGGATATTTACGGCTGGAAGGTCTGATCTCATCAAGCTGGATTTTCTCCAGGGCACGCTTTCTGGAAGTAGCCTGTTTGGACTTGGAAGCGTTCGCACTGAATCGGGAAATAAATTCCTGCAGCTCTTTGATCTTTTCTTCTTTTTTCTTGTTGGCCTCTTTCATCTGACGAATCAGCAGCTGGCTTGACTCGTACCAGAAGTCGTAGTTTCCTGCGTAAAGCTGGATCTTGCCGTAATCGATATCGGCAATCTGTGTACATACCTTGTTCAGGAAGTAACGGTCATGGGATACAACGATAACAGTGTTGTCAAAGTTGATCAGGAATTCTTCCAGCCATGCGATCGCATCAAGATCCAAGTGGTTGGTAGGCTCGTCAAGAAGCAGGATATCCGGGTTTCCAAACAGTGCCTGTGCAAGAAGAACCTTAACCTTCTCAGAACCTGTCAGGTCTTTCATCAGTTTATAATGAAGCTCTGTCTCGATACCAAGTCCGTTCAGAAGGTTGGCAGCATCAGATTCTGCTTCCCATCCATCCATTGTAGCGAATTCAGCTTCCAGCTCACTTGCTTTGATTCCGTCTTCATCTGTGAAATCTTCTTTTGCGTAAATTTCTTCTTTCTCTTTCATGATTTCATACAGACGTGCATTTCCCATGATAACTGTATCAAGAACAGGGAATTCGTCATATTTGAAATGATCCTGCTGAAGAAAAGAAAGTCTCTCGCCCGGGGAGATAACTACATCACCGGATGTCGGCTCAAGCTGTCCGGAAAGAATCTTAAGAAATGTAGATTTACCGGCACCATTCGCACCGATCATTCCGTAACAGTTCCCCTCTGTGAATTTGATGTTAACATCTTCGAACAGCGCCTTTTTCCCGACGCGAAGGGTTACGTTATTTGCACTAATCATTTGAAAGTCTCCTTGTAAATAAATTAGAATTGTGATTACGTTGTTATAATTGTCCTTTTCAAATACGTGTGAATAAGAACATACCAATCCATATATTAACATAGAAGAAAGGGTGCTGACAAGTACTGAAATAGAAAAATGCATACGAAAAAACAGGGTAAACTGTGTGAAAATGTATAAGAACTAATCCTTGTTCTTTCCATTGTAAAAAGTTATAATGTTACTAAGAATCTCACAATATAAATAGCAGTAGAAAAGAGGAGAAACCATGGCACTTAAGAAAGCAACAATCGTACTGGAAGGTGGAGCAACAAGAGGCATATTTACTTCTGGTGCTCTGGATTACCTTATGGAACAGGATATTTATTTTTCAGATGTGATCGGTGTGTCTGCCGGCGCATGTAATGCAGTAGATTATGTTTCCAGACAGCCGGGACGTACAAGGGACTGTATGATTCCGAATACAAAAGATATGAAGTATATTAATGGAGTGAAAGATACGATCAGGGAGAAAAGTCTGATGAATATGGATTTGATTTTTGATAAATATCCGAATGAACTGATCCCATTTGATTTTGATACATATTTTCAGTCAGAGATGCACTGTGAGCTGGTAACGACAAACTGTCTGACTGGAAATGCAGAATATATGACGGAAACAGAAGATCCTGACCGATTGATGAAGATCTGTCGTGCATCAAGCAGTATGCCGCTTGTAACTCCGATGGTGAATATTGACGGTGTCCCGTATCTGGATGGCGGACTTGCAGATTCTGTTCCGATCCGTCGTGCACAGAAGCTTGGGAATGAGAAGATCATAGTGATCCTGACGAGAAATCAGGGCTATCGTAAGAAAGTGATCTCAACGGCAGTGCAGAAGCTTTACAGACAGGCATATAAGTCCTATCCGAATGCAGTTCGGACAATCTTCAGAAGAAGTTTTATCTATAATAAAACGATGAATTATCTGGACCAGCTTGAGAAGCGTGGAGAGATCTATGTCCTTCGTCCACATGTAAAACCAGTATCACGGCTCGAACAGCATCCGGATGTCCTGCATGCATTTTATGAGCATGGATATCATCTGATGGAGCGAAAGACAGAAGAAATGCTGAAGTATCTTGAACAGTAATAAAAATAAATCGACTTGTTAAAAGAAGAGAGAAAAGGGAGTTGAGTTATATGAGAGAGATTTTAGAAGAAACTCAGAACCGTGAATTATCGTGGCTTCGGTTCAATCAGCGCGTTCTCGAAGAAGCACGGGACGAGACAGTTCCTTTGATGGAACGTATGAAATTCGTAGCTATTTTCACAAGTAACTTAGACGAGTTTTTTATGATCCGCGTAGGAAGTCTGTATGATATGGCATCAGCAGACAGCAAAAAGATCGATCAGCGATCCGGTATGACAGCAAAACAGCAGTTAGATGCAATTTATCGAGCTGTTTCCCCACTTTACAAGGAACGAGATAAGACATATGCAGAGATCAAGAAACAGTTAAGTCCGTATGGTGTCTGCGGTCTTGACTTCAAGGAACTGGAACAGCAGGAGAAGAAGTTTGTAAAGAAATATTTCAAAGAAGAAGTAATGCCGGTGCTTTCCCCACAGATCGTAGATGCGAACCATCCGTTCCCACATCTGTTAAGTAAAGAACTGTATGTGGTTGCGAATCTGAAGCAGGGAGACAAGACGATGCTCGGAATCATCCCGGTACCACAATATATTTCTAATATTCTCTATCTTCCGGGGTATGACATCCGTTATATCCGTATGGAAAAGATTATCCTGGAATTTATTGATCTTGTTTTTGACCAGTATCAGATCTCAGACAAGAACTATATTCGTGTAACAAGAAATGCAGATGTATCACCGGATGATGAAGCTTATGCAGACAGCGGAGATTTCCGTCATGTGATGCAGGAGACACTTCATAAGAGAAGAAGGATGGCCGTTGTCCGTCTTGAGGCAGCCAATTCTCTGAGTAAAGAGATGGAAAAATATTTCTGTGAGAAATTCAATATCCGTCCGGAATGCATTTTCCGAACAAAGATGCCGATGAAGCTGGACTTTATCTTTGCAATCGCTGATAAACTTCCGGATTCGAAGAAAAAAACGCTCGTAGATGTACCATTTTCTCCGCAGCCGTCTTCCATGCTTGCAGAGGGTAAGGTGATTCCGCAGATAAAGAAGAAAGATGTACTCCTTTGCTATCCATACGAAAGCATGGAACCGTTCCTCCAGCTGATCAAAGAAGCATCAACAGACCCGGAAGTTCTGACGATCAAGATCACAATCTACCGTCTGGCGAAGAAAGCACGACTTGTAGAATATCTCTGTGCAGCGGCTGAGAATGGAAAAGAGGTTACGGTCCTGATCGAGCTGAGAGCACGTTTTGATGAGCAGAACAACATTGACTGGTCCGAGCGTCTGGAAGAGGCCGGATGCCGTGTTCTGTACGGATTCGAGGGTTATAAGGTACACTCCAAGATCTGCCTGATCACATACAGAAACCGTACCGGAATTCATTACATTACACAGATTGGAACCGGAAATTATAACGAAAAGACAGCGAAGATGTATACCGATTACTCGCTGATGACAAGCAGACAAGAGATTGGTGAAGACGCAGCAGTCTTTTTCCAGAATATGTCGATCAGCAATCTTAATGGAGTTTACAAGCATCTGATTGTTTCACCGACAAGCCTGAAACAGAAAGTACTTGCCTTGATGGATGAAGAAATTGCAAAAGGTGAGAACGGAAGAATCATCATGAAAATGAATTCTGTTACGGACATGGATTTCATTCGCAAAGTAACAGAAGCATCTCAGGCAGGGGTGAAGATAGATCTGATCGTGCGTGGGATCTGCTGTATCCTCCCGGGAATCAAGGGAAAGACAGAGAATCTGCGTGTGACAAGTATCGTCGGAAGATATCTGGAGCATCCAAGACTTTTCGTCTTCGGAAAAGGAGCAGATGCAACAGTTTATATTGGATCTGCTGATATGATGACAAGAAATACAGAGAAGCGTGTAGAAGTCGCGTGCCCGGTCTATGATGTAGAGATCCGGAAACGCCTGTTCCATCAGCTTCATGTGATGCTCTCTGACAATGTGAAAGCCCGTGCGATGACAAGTGACGGAACATATGTGAAGAAACCGGTGGAAGATAGAGCAAGTCTTGTGAATGCACAGGAGACCTTTATGAGAGAAGCATCACAGGCAAAACGTCCGGCTGCAGCCAATGTGCCGAAGAAGAAAAAAGAAGGATTCTTAACAACCGTACTGAAGATTTTCAGAAAAAAACAATAGAAGGACGAGAGATGGAGGAGTAGAGAAAGATGAAACCGTTACAGAAAAAAGACTTTGGAAAGACATCGAAAGGGGAATTGGCTACCGTATATACACTGGAAAATGAAGCAGGAATGCAGATCAGCGTATCTGACTTCGGAGCAACACTGACAAGCGTACTTGTTCCGGATAAAGATAACAATCCGGTAGAAGTGACACTTGGATATGATGATGCAACCGGATATGAAGCCGGACTTGGAAATGCATTCGGAGCATCTGTCGGACGTAACGCAAACCGTATCGGTGGGGCAGTGATCGAGATCAATGGAACAGAATATCACTTGACAAAGAATGACGGAGAGAATAACTTGCACAGCGGACTTGATTTCTATCACGGAAGAATGTGGAAGGTTGCGGATGCAGATGATACTCATGTAACATTTGAGATGGACAGCCCGGATGGGGATCAGGGATATCCGGGAGCACTTGTTATGAAAGTGACCTATTCTCTGGATGAAGAGAATACTTTGATGATCCACTACGAAGCAGAGCCGGATCAGGATACGATCATCAATATGACAAATCACAGTTACTTTAACCTGAACGGACATAAGAGCGGAGATGTTCTGAATCATACATTATGGCTGAATGCGGATGCATTTACACCGGCAGATGCAGCATCCATTCCGACAGGTGAGATCCGCAGTGTGGAAGGAACTCCGATGGATTTCAGAACAGATAAGACAATCGGAAAAGATATTGAAGCAGACTATGAACCGCTGGTATTCGGAAATGGATACGACCACAACTGGGTATTGAAAAATGAAGGCGAATTTGATAAAGTAGCAGAAGTGGCCGGGGATGAAAGTGGAATCCACATGAGTGTACTGACAGACCTTCCGGGAGTGCAGATCTATACCGCGAACTTCCTTGACGGAGAGAAAGGAAGAGACGGTGCTGTTTATGAGATGAGAGATGCGATCTGTCTGGAGACACAGTACTATCCGGATGCAATCCACCACGAGAACTTCCCGGGACCGATCTGTAAGAAAGGCGAGAAATATGATACTCGTACTGCTTACAGATTCCGTGTAAAATAAGTGAATGGAAGATAGATAACTAGTTTATGGGAAAATCAGTATACATTGCGGAGAAACCGAGCGTTGCCCAGGAATTCGCAAAAGCATTGAAACTAAATACAAAACGACGGGACGGATATCTTGAGTCAGACGAAGCCATTGTCACCTGGTGCGTAGGTCACCTGGTGACGATGAGTTATCCGGAGGAATATGATCCGGCACTTAAGAGATGGAACTTGCAGACACTGCCGTTTATCCCGGAAGAATTCAAATACGAAGTCATTCCGTCAGTGGCAAAGCAGTTTCAGATCGTTAGTGGGATCCTGAACCGGGAAGATGTCGATACGATTTATGTCTGTACCGACTCCGGGCGAGAGGGAGAATACATCTATCGTCTCGTGGAACAGGAAGCACATGTTGAGGGGAAAAAGCGCCGGAGAGTATGGATTGATTCCCAGACAGAAGAAGAGATTCTTCGAGGAATCCGCGAAGCCAAAGATCTGTCAGAGTATGACAACCTCGGAGCATCTGCATACCTGCGTGCCAAGGAAGATTATCTGATGGGAATCAACTTCTCCCGTCTGCTGACCTTGAAATATGGCAACAGTATTTCAAATTTTCTGCAAACGAAGTATTCTGTTGTATCTGTAGGACGTGTTATGACGTGTGTTCTTGGCATGGTTGTGCGCAGAGAACGCGAGATCCGTGATTTCGTCAAGACACCGTTTTACCGCGTACTCAGCACAATTGATGCACAGGGGCATACGTTCGAGGGTGAGTGGAGAGCAGTGAAAGGCTCCCGCTATTTTGAGTCCTATGACCTTTACAAGGAAAATGGATTCAAGGAGCGCAAGAAAGCAGAAGAATTGATTCAATACCTGCAGACACCGGATGACGAGTTTGTAAATGTAGCAGGAATACAGGGACAGTCAGGATTGAACTGCAGGATCGAGTCGATTGAGAAAAAGAAAGAGAAGAAGAATCCCCCTCTTTTATATAACCTGGCGGAGCTTCAGAACGACTGTTCTAAGAGATTTAAGATCAGTCCGGATGAGACACTGCGAATCGTGCAGGAGCTGTATGAGAAAAAACTTGTGACTTATCCGAGAACAGATGCCCGTGTTCTGTCTACCGCAGTGGCAAAGGAAATCACAAGAAATCTGAACGGGCTGTCAAAGTATCCGATGGCGGCACCGTATATGCAGGATATCCTGAATTTCGGAAGCTATAAGACACTTGCAAAGACACGCTATGTGAATGACAAGCAGATCACAGACCATTATGCAATCATTCCTACAGGACAAGGGTTGAATGCATTGAGTACTGTTTCATCTACTGCGAAGGGTGTGTACGACCTGATCGTGCGAAGATTCCTGAGTATCTTTTATCCGCCGGCAGTTTACCAGAAGGTTGCTATCGTGACGAAGATCAAAGAAGAAAGCTTCTTCTCAAGCTTCAAAGTACTTGCTGAGGAAGGTTATCTGAAAGTGGCAGGCATTCCGAAGAAGAAAGCTTCTCAGACAGCCACAAAAGATAGCAGTAATGGAAACGGTGAGAATAATAACAATGATACAAATGACGAGGCAGGTTCCGATTCTTCCGATCAAAGCCTGGACACCGGATTGTTCGAGGTGATCAAGTCATTAAAGAAGGGTGCAGTCCTTCAGGCCAGAGCATTGGATATCAAAGAAGGAGAGACATCACCTCCGAAGCGTTACAATTCCGGTTCCATGATCCTGGCAATGGAGAATGCAGGACAGCTGATCGAGGACGAAGAACTCCGTGCCCAGATTAAAGGAAGCGGAATCGGAACAAGTGCGACAAGAGCAGAGATTCTGAAAAAGCTTGTGAATATCAAGTATCTCGCATTGAACAAGAAGACACAGGTGATCACACCGACGCTGCAGGGAGAGATGATCTATGATGTTGTTGATCATTCCATCCGGTCACTCCTGAACCCGGAACTTACAGCAAGCTGGGAGAAGGGACTGAACTATGTGGCAGAAGGTTCCATCACATCAGATGAATATATGAGAAAACTAGATCATTTCATCACCAGCAAAACCGTTGGGGTGAAAGGGCTGAACAATCAATATCAGCTCAGAGCCTGCTATGAAAAAGCAGCAGGATTCTATCCGTCTGTAAATAATAATAAAACGACAGGTAGAACAAAAACAGGAAACAAAAGTAAATGACACAATTAAAAGGAATAAATGTAAGTCGGTTCTAACCGGCAGAAAGGAATTACCATGTTAGAAGCATTAACAGTAAAAGAAAATTATTCATTAGACCAGACAATCGCAAAAGATATCTTCAACGGAGTTACTTATCCGTGGGAAGTACTTCCGAAGATCAGCAACTTCATCCTTGAACTTGGAGCTACATTGAGCGAGGACGAATACGAGAAACGCGGAGAAAATGTATGGGTAGCGAAATCTGCAAAGGTTGCTCCGACTGCATTTATCAATGGACCGGCAATCATCGGAAAGGATGCTGAGGTTCGCCACTGTGCATTTATCCGTGGAAATGCGATCGTAGGAGAAGGAGCTGTTGTAGGAAATTCCACAGAGCTTAAGAATGTGATCCTCTTTAATAAAGTTCAGGTTCCGCACTATAATTATGTAGGTGATTCTGTTCTTGGATACAAATCTCATATGGGAGCCGGATCAATTACATCTAACGTAAAATCAGATAAGAAACTTGTTGTGGTAAAAGCCGGAGAAGAGAAGATTGAGACAGGCATGAAGAAGTTCGGCGCAATGCTCGGAGATGAAGTAGAAGTAGGATGCGGAAGCGTTCTGAATCCGGGAACAGTTGTTGGAAATCACAGCAACATCTATCCACTTTCTTCTGTACGTGGATTCGTTCCGGCAAACAGCATTTACAAAAAACAGGGCGAAGTTGTGACAAAAGAAGAAAGATAATCGGAAATAAAAATGTTAAGAATGGCTCCTGTGTGATCACATGGGAGCTATCTTAGACAGGAGGAATAAAGAAGATGAATAAAGTAGGTTTTATCGGTGTAGGAATCATGGGAAAATCCATGGTCAGAAATCTCATGAAAGCCGGATTTGAATTACATATCTATGCAAGAACAAAGAGTAAAGTAGAAGATGTGATCAGCGAAGGAGCACAGTTCCATGAGTCAATCAAGGATTGCGTACAGGATTGTGATGCAGTTATTACGATCGTTGGGTTCCCACAGGATGTAGAAGAAGTATACTTTGACCAGGGGAATATCTTAGACAGTGCAAAGGAAGGCGCTTATCTGATCGATATGACAACAACAAGTCCGCAGATTGCTGAGAAGATTTATGAGGAAGGTACAAAACGAGGTTTCCATGTGATGGATGCACCTGTCACAGGCGGAGATACAGGAGCGAAAGCCGGAACATTATCCATCCTTGTTGGCGGAGAGAAAGAAGATTACGAAGCCTGTATGCCACTCTTTGAGGCAATGGGAACAAACATTAATTACCAGGGTAAGGCTGGATGCGGACAGCACTGCAAGCTGGCGAACCAGATCATGATCGCCGGAACACTGTCCGGTGTGTGCGAGGCACTTACTTATGCAAAAGAACAGGGACTGGATCCGGAAGTATTCATGAAGTCCGTTGCGACAGGTGCAGCAGGAAGCAAGCAGCTTGACACATTCGGACCAAAGATCTTAAAAGATGATTATGCACCGGGATTCTTTATGAAACATTTTATCAAAGACATGAAGCTTGCACTGATCGAAGCGAACAGAAAAGGACTTTCCCTTGATGTACTCAGTATGGTTCTTGCCAATTACGAAGAACTTGAGCAGGAAGGATACGGAGATCTCGGAACACAGGCGTTGATGAAATTCTACGATGAAGAACATCGGAACATGGAAGAGTAAAAAATCTGTGAATGATAACCGTAAAAATTCTGTTAAGAATCAACAAAACAGGTTGAGGTAACAGGGAAAAGAAAATATAATAGACATCAGAGGAAAAACTGTTGAAGAAGATAAAAAAATCAACAACAGGAAGACTTGAAGGAGGACACAAAATGCTTACAGATAATTTTGTAACAATGGAAATTGGAAAAGCAAAACACATTGCACTTGTAGCCCATGATGGAAAGAAGAAAGAACTGATTGAATGGTGCGATAGAAATAAAGAAGTATTACAGGGACATTTCCTCTGCGGAACAGGAACAACAGCCCGTCTGATCGCAGAGAAAACAGGACTTCCGGTAAAAGGATACTGCAGTGGTCCACTTGGTGGAGACCAGCAGATCGGTGCGAAGATTGTAGAAGGACAGATTGATTTCATGATCTTCCTGTGGGATCCGTTAGAGGCACAGCCACATGACCCGGACGTTAAGGCACTTCTTAGAATTGCAGTAGTATATGATATTCCGGTTGCGAATAACCTTGCAACAGCAGACTTCATGCTGAACAGCAAGTTCATGAATGAGCCTTATTCCAGACAGATTGAGAATTTCAATAAGACAATTCAGGACCGTGTTGCGGAGATGAAATAAAATAATTTAAGTATTAAAAAAATACCTGCAGATATCAATTTTGACATCTTGCAGGTATTTTTATGGATTTTTACAGAAGTCCTTTTTCACGCTTCTCAAGAAGAGCATGAATCTTATCTGTCGGGCTGATAACAGAACTGATCGGTACATCATGGTTCAGGGAATCAATGATCAGTGCGATAAATTTACTCATATCAGCTTTTACAAAGTAAGGTTTCTCATAAAGTTCCGGTGGGAGATATGTAAGGTTTGTTGTAATAACTTTACTGATATATCCCTTATTGTAATACTCATCGAATTTATCAAATCCGTCTGTGAACAGTCCGAATGTTGTACATACAAAGACACGTCCGGCGTTACGCTCTTTCAGCTGTTTTGCAACATCAAGCATACTTTCTCCGGAAGAGATCATATCGTCAACGATAAGAACATCCTTTCCTGTCACATCATCACCGAGGAACTCATGGGCAACGATTGGATTCTTTCCGTTTATAACTGTAGAGTAGTCACGACGTTTGTAGAACATACCCATATCAACACCAAGTACATTAGAGAAGTATACTGCACGGTGCATAGCTCCTTCATCCGGGCTGATGATCATCAGGTGTTCTTTGTCAGCTTTCAGATCTGGTACTTCACGGAACAGTGCTTTTAAGAACTGATACTGTGGGTTAAAGCTGTCAAATCCACTAAGTGGAATTGCATTCTGTACACGTGGGTCATGAGCATCAAATGTAATGATGTTGGAAACGCCCATTGCGTCCAGTTCTTCCAGTGCAAGAGCACAGTCCAGAGACTCTCTTCTTGTACGCTTGTGCTGTCTGCTTTCGTAAAGGAAAGGCATGATAACATTGATACGGCGAGCCTTACCTGTTGCAGCAGCGATAATTCTCTTCAGATCCTGATAATGGTCATCTGGAGACATATGGTTAAGATGTCCGTTTACTGTGTAAGTCAGGCTGTAGTTGCATACATCAGTCATGATAAAAAGATCAGTACCACGGATTGTTTCTTTCAGGATACCCTTAGCTTCACCGGAACCGAATCTCGGACAACTACAGTCTACCTGGTAATTGTTGGCCTTATAGTTCCTGTAAAGTGGGGATTCTGTTACTTCGTTGATCGTGTTCTCACGGAAGGAAACAATATAATCATTTACCTTCTGTCCCAGAGGTTTGCAGCTCTCCATAGCAATCAGTTTCAGAGGTGCAATCGGGAGTGTGTTTTCTAACATTTCGATGTTCGTCATTTTCTTCTCCTCAGTGTGAATTAATTTTTAACCGTCTTAAGAAATCAGACAGTAACGCGAATTGATTAATTAGAATTAACAGATTAATCATTATACATTTAACGTTATACCATTTTTTAGGAGAAAATTCAAGGAGGGCAGGGCGGAGAGTGGACGATAAAATGTATTTTTTACAGAACAAGACAGAAAATAACAAACTTGCCTTTTATAAGGTGCAATGGTAGAATCTTAAGTAGGAAAATGTGCAGGACAAAAAGGAGCGATAATATGCCGAAAGTATTCAATAATCAAGTATTTATTGATTTTTTGGCACAATTAGGACCTGATGAACAACATCAGTATAACAGTCCGTGGAATATTGCAGCAGAGTTTAATATTGATATGAGCTGTCCGCATGCTTTTATCAGAAGAAAGAAATCGGAGTGCAGCAGGTAGAAGTGAATTCTAAGACGATCATAGAAGCTGTGGTATAAGAAAAGAAAAATAAAAGAAATAAAAAGAGCTTTAATATCTGAACGATACAGTGGTATTGCGGAAGATATTAAGGCTCTTTTTATGTATAAGGGAAGTTTTGGATAAAAATATTTCGTAGAGTATACAACTCTACGAAAAAAATGAAATTAAGTTGAATTTATGGGGTTTTCAAAAGATATGACCAATTATTTGACGGTAAATACAGCGTTTAGCTTATCCATGTTTTGCTGTTTCTGCTCCATAGAAGGATGCACATACCGGTTTAGAGTTGTGTTAATATTGGAATGTCCTAAAATCTCACTTAACGTCTTCATATCGAACCCGAGTTCTACGCAACGGGTTGCAAAAGTATGTCGCAGACAATGAAAATGAAGTGGTTCGATCTGACATTTTTTCAAAGTTTTTTTGAAATAATATTCGATCGACCGCGGCTCGCGAAAACTCATCTTCTTTCCAGTGAGGATATATGCTTCAGGATCTATCGTGTGAGATTGGACGTATTGCTGCAAGATCTCAAACAGGAAATCTGGAATCGGAATGTTACGGATGGAGCTTTCTGTTTTTGGTGGAGTGATAATGATTTTTGTATTATGTTCGGAATCATCTGTGTGATCCTTAACTCTGTGTAAAGTCTTAGATATATCCAGATATTGTTCCTGAAAATGAATATCCTTCCACTGCATTGCACAAAGTTCCCCAAGACGTACGCCTGTATATAGTGCAATCAGTGTTCCGATGTTTTTATGTGTCAGATTCCCTAATAAGTAGTCCTGCAAGGCCTGCTGTTCCTTTAGAGAGAGGATCCGAAGCGGTTTTCTGACAGGCTTAACAGGACAAAGTTCCGGATTACAAAGAGACAGTTCCCCTTCCTTTTCAGCAGTTTTTAATATTAATTTGATAACAGAACGGATATCGGTAACTGTTTTCGGAGCCAATCCGGAACCATCACTTTTTCCTGAAAGCAACAACTTGTTCAGAAATACTTCACAATCTTTATTACTGAACGTATAGACAAGGCGATCACCAATCATAGGACTGATATAGTGGCTGAAAAGATAATGGTACCTTACATAAGTAGATTCCTTGCTGGAAGGCTTCAGCCGTTCCAGCCAGAGCAGTCCGTAAAAGGAAATGTTCTTCTTCATACGGACACTTTGAAAAAGACGTGGATCCATTTTTCTTTTTGCATCATTTTGCTTTTTCTTAACAGTTAAATAATCTGCTGCATAGATAGAACGGTATCTGGGACTACCATCTTCTTTGAATGAATAAATGTATCTGGCTTCCCAGCGACCGTCTTTCCTTTTGTAAATATTTTCTCCTCTTCGTGGCATGTTTTCTCCTCCATTTTGACTATTTTTTTGACGGTAAATAAGTCAATAATCACAAAAAATAAGCAGTGCTGTGTGATGAAAACGATTAAATTTTCGCGTATTATTGATAAGAATGCACAAATTTCGACATTTCTTCCTTGACTTGAACGTATAATGAGAGTAAGATATCACTGATTAAAGTCTTTTTAAACCGTAAATTAACTATAAAGGAATTCGTAGAGTTGTATACTCTACGAAATTCAAAAACAGAATAAGGATAGGAATGAGTATGGGAAGAAGACCCAGAGATCTAAGTGGACAGAAGTTTGGACTACTTACTGCCATGTATCCGACAGAACGCAGAGACCACAGAGGTTCTGTACTCTGGCATTGTGTCTGTGAATGTGGAAATGAGATCGATGTATCTGCAGGTGCATTGCTGGATGGTAATAACAGAAGCTGTGGATGTCTGAAAGACAAGAACCAGAAGCAGATCGCACAGAGAAGACATCTTGTCGATGGAACCTGTGTGGAAGTTCTGGAGAAGAGAAAGAAACGAAGAGACAACGAAAGTGGTTTCCGAGGTGTCTTTTATCTGAAGAACAGCAACCGTTACCGCGTGGATATCGGATTCAAAGGGAAGCGGTATTATGTCGGACTCTTTGAAGATTATGACGAAGCAGTACGGGCGCGTCTGGAAGCAGAAAATCTGATCCATAACAGTTTCATTAATGTATGGAAGGAATGGAATCAGAAAGATCAGGAAGACCCCCAGTGGGGAAAAGAACATCCGCTTGTATTCAATGTTCGGAAAGTGAATGGAGAATTACAGGTAGAAGCAGGATGTCAGGAAATTAAGACTAGTTGAGAGGGACAGAAATGATTCCCTGCAGTTTATCAGAATCAGGATAAGCGGCAGGCAAGATTATACAGGAAGAAATCGTCGCGTCGTCGCGTTTCCAGTGTATATGGTCATAGGGAAAGAAGAGAGTCACAGAGAAGGAAATGATACGTTCCATGAATTCTCTGTGATATGGCGAAGTACACTTAAAATCAGGGAAAGTTGAGTGAATAAAGTTATGTGGTATGCAGTATGGGTACGAAGTGGACAGGAAGACAGAGTTCTGGAATTATGTAAGACATTCCGTCATTATCATCCGGATGCGTACGAGGAATGCTTTATCCCAACGTATGAAAAATATAGAAAAGTAAAAGGCCAGCCAACAAAACAGCTGGCTCATTTATTGCCTGGATACCTCTTCTTTGTCAGTGACCATCCGCAGGAACTTCAGAAACTTCTAAAAAGAATTCCGGAGTTTGCAAAAACACTTGGTGATGATGATGGAGCAATTCCGCTGTATCAGGAGGAAGTAGAATTCCTTCAGAGATACACGGGTGATGAGAGGATTCTGAAGATGTCCGAAGGATATCTGGTTGGATCCGAACTGGTTGTAACGGATGGACCTCTGAAAGACTATCAGGGGAAGGTCATGAAGATCGACCGGCATAAACGGACAGCTGTGCTGGAACTGGAGTTCTTGGGAAGGAAGATGAAGGTGACGGTGGGGCTGGAAGTTGTGAGGAAGGTATAGAAGAAGTTTGATTGAAAATGTTTATGGAGACAAGATAGAAATGAAAAGTACCTATCAGAGAAAAGTGGATAAGAAGCAGATACCTACATGCAATATTATGGGCGTTAATATAGCGGCTATCAATATGGAATGGTTGTTAGAGTATCTGGATAAGAATCTGGAGGATATAAAAGGAGATTATATCTGTGTATCGAATGTTCACACGACAGTAACAAGCTATGAACATCCATCCTATTGTTCGATTCAAAACGGAGGACTTATGGCAATTCCAGATGGAGGACCGCTTTCTTCTGTAGGAAGGAAACGTGGATATCATAACATGGAACGAACAACGGGACCGAGTCTGATGGGAGAGATATTCAAAATCTCAGCGGAGAAAGGATACCGTCATTATTTTTATGGAAGTACAGAGGAAACTTTGGAACTTCTTTATAAAAAGTTGAATGAAAATTATCCGGGAATTCAGATTGCAGGAATGTATAGTCCTCCATTTCGTCCAATGACAGAAGAGGAAGACAAGGCAATGGTAGAGAGGATTAATGAAGTGAATCCAGACTTTGTATGGGTTGGCCTTGGCGCTCCGAAACAGGAAAAGTGGATGGCAGAACATCATGGGAAGGTCAATGGTTTGATGATAGGCGTCGGAGCCGGATTTGATTACTATGCAGAGAATATTAAACGTGCACCGGAATGGATGCAGAAGAGCAATTTGGAATGGTTGTATCGGTTGATGCAGGATCCAAAGAGGTTGTTTAAGAGGTATTTAGTGACCAATACGAAGTTTATTTGGAATGCGATAATAAGAGGAAAATAATGAGTAAGGATAATGCAAATAAAGAGAATATTTTAATTGTACATAATTATTATCAGATTCCTGGTGGTGAAGATACAGTTGTTGCTAATGAAAAAAAGATGTTGGAGAAGCATGGACATAAAGTAACTTTATATAGTCGTGATAATGCAGAATTAAAGAAAATGCCAAGGCTTCGCAAAATCTTTCTTCCAATTACAACTGTGTTTAATCCAAGAACGTATAGAGATATAAAAAAATTAATAAAGCAAGAGAATATAGAAGTTGTTCATGTTCATAACACTCTTAATCTGGTGAGCCCAGCAGTTTATTATGCTGCAAGACGAATGAAAGTGCCGGTGGTACAGACAATTCATAATTTCCGTCTGCTTTGTCCTGGGGCAACTTTTTATAGAGATGGGCATATTTGTGAAGATTGCGTAGAGCATGGCTTAAAGTGTGCAGTAAGACACAGTTGCTATCGGGAAAGTAAAATTCAGACACTGGCATGTGTACTTAGTACTGCATTCCATCGAATGACAGGGATTTACGGAAAAATCAATTATATTTGCTTGACGGATTTTAATAAGCAAAAACTGTTGGGATTAAAGCAAATTAAATCGGAAAGAGTATTTGTAAAGCCTAATTTTGTTGAATGCAAAAATGAATTCATTCCTGAGAAAGATAGAAAGAATCAATTTGTTTTTGCAGGAAGATTAGATAAGCTAAAAGGCATTGATCTGCTTTTTGAAGCATGGAAGCGTATGGGAGCACACGCGCCTAAGCTGATTGTTTGCGGTACCGGTCCAATGGAAGATTGGTGTAAGTCGTTCATTAGAAAAAACGATGTGAACATTGAAATGCGTGGATTTGTGCCAAATGATGAGGCTCTAAAGATAATAGCAAACAGCAAAGCACTTGTATTGCCTACCCAGTGGTATGAAGGATTTCCGATGAGCATTGTGGAAGCATTTAGTGTTGGAACACCTGTCATTTGTTCTGATCTTGGAAATGCTGGAAGTGTTGTCGAAGAGGGAATAACAGGTTATAAATTTCAATTTGACGCTATAGAAGATATGATTACTTGTGTAATGAAATGCAATAGTATATGTGAAAGTACAGTATCTAAATATTATGAAAAATACACAGAAAAAAGAAACTATGCACTGCTTATTGATGTCTATGAAAGCCTAAAGAATGAAATATGAGGAGAAATATAACATGAAATTGTCAATTGTTACTGTTTGCTATAATGCTGAACAGTGTATAGATAGAACTATAAAATCGGTTTTAAATCAGACATGTCCAGTATATGAATACATTATTATTGATGGAGGGTCAAAAGACAAAACGTACAATCGAGTTTGCAGTTACGAGAAATCTTTTGCAGAAAAGGGAATACTATTTAAGCATATTTCAGAAAGAGACAAAGGGATTAGTGATGCGTTTAATAAAGGAATAAAAATGGCATCTGGAACATTAATTGGGTTGATTAATGCAGATGATGAATTGCTTCCGGAAACATCGGAGATATTGAAAAATGAATGTAAAAAAATAGATGTGGATATATACTATGGGAATTGCTATTGGGTTGATAGCGAAAGAAATTTAGAGTATGTGTCTAAACCTAAACATGATTTAAGTAAACTGTTGTATAACATGGTTTTGATTCATCCATCTACATTTGTAAAGAAAAAAGCTTATGAGGAATGTGGTTTGTTTGATGTGACCTATAAATACTGCATGGATAAAGAATTACTTTATAGAATGTATAAAGCAGGGAAAAAGTTTGATTATATTGATCAATGTTTGACAAAATTTAAAGCCGGAGGAGTGAGTGATACACATTCTAAGGCAGTATTTAAAGAAGGAAGCAGAATGGCGTTATCTTATGGAGAACCCCAAATAAAAGTGAAAAGTATAGAGATTATAAAAACAGTTAGAAATCAAATGGTCAATATGATTAAGGGAATGAGAGTGTATCGAGTTTTGAAAGGAATATGATTTAATAATATGGGACTAAAGAGAACAATTATAGTAATTAAATGGTTTCCAAGTCATGTCATCAATCTTTTGACGCTGAGATTGAGAAAAATTAATTGTGGAAAAGGGCTATCCACACATGGGACATTATTTGTTAGAGGAACAGGTACAATCACTATAGGCGAAAATGTATCAATCACTTCTTGCAGAGAAACTAATCCGATTGGTGGTGACGTGAAAACTATTTTATTTGCAAAAAATAATGCAACTATAACAATTGGGGATAATACCGGAATATCAAATAGTGCTCTTGTTGCGGTAGATTCGATTGCAATAGGAAATAATGTTTTGATAGGAGGAAATTGCAAAATTTATGATAATGATTTTCATTCTCTAGATTTTGATGAGAGAATGGGAACTGTAGATTTAGGAGTAAAACATGCCCCCGTTGTAATAAAAGATGGTGCATTCATCGGTGCTCACACCATAGTTCTTAAAGGAGTTACAATTGGTGAAAGAAGCATTGTGGGAGCGGGATCTGTTGTTTCTAGATCTATTCCAGATTATGAAATATGGGCGGGGAATCCTGCTAAATTTATAAAAAAGGTTGAGTAGAATATGAGTACAATTCGAGAAAGTATTGAAAGTACTATAAAAAAAATAAAATTAAAAAAAAGAAAATGTAGGTTTGCACGATGCTCAAAAGTATCTTTTGACTGCAAATTTGAAGGAAATAATTTTATAGACAGATATGCAAAAATAGTATCATCGAGTTTTGGGTATGCAACTTATGTTGGACATAATAGCAGCATAGAAGGTTGCAATGTAGGAAGATATACGTGTATTGGGCCAAATGTGAGAATTATTCACGGAAATCATCCGGTTCATGAATTTGTATCGATACATCCGGCTTTTTTCTCTTTGCAGAAACAAGCTGGTTTTACATATGTGGAAAAACAAAAATACTGTGAAGAATCTTATGTTGATCCAAATAATCAGTATTATGTGAAGATTGAAAATGATGTTTGGATTTGTGATGGTGCCTCAATTCTTGCTGGTGTGACAATTGGAAATGGAGCAGTTGTTGCCGCGAATGCTTTAGTTACGAAAGATGTACCTCCATATGCGATTGTAGCAGGTGTTCCGGCAAAAATAATTGGAAAAAGGTTTGAAGAAGACCAAATTAATTATTTACTTTCAATCAAATGGTGGGAGAGAGATAAGAAATGGTTAAAAAATAACTGTGATTTATTTGCAGATATTTCTACAATGATGAAGGAGTTAAAAAAATGAGTAAGAAAGCGATACAAAAATATCTGTTATATGGTGAACTGGTTTGCGTATTGCTTATGTCTTGCTTTTTTGCATATAGAATTTTAACATTTTCAAATAGCGAACCTATGGGATACTTATTAGCGAGACTTATTTGCTTTGTATTTGCGCTATTAATTATTCTTCAAAATATCAAGAGTAAGGTAAGAATATGGGGTCCTACATTTTTGGCAGTATCTTATGTGCTGATAGTGACATTTAATATTCTTATTTTTACCCAAACTTCTATAAATGATTTTACAGATGCAGCTTTATGGCCTCTTCTATTTCTTACTGCTTATGAGGTTACGGCTCAAAATTGTATTTCAGAGGTGTCTCTTTTTAGAATTCTAAAGATAACAAAAATTGTATGTTTGGGATATTCATTTGTTTTGGTCATTGAACATATTTTGGGGATAATTCCAGGAACGAGTGAAATGTTTCCAACATATGTGCTTTTAGCACTGGTTCCATTTTCATTATATGAAATGGATATGGAGCATGGCATTAAGTTTAATGTAATTTATTTAATATGTACATTTCTTATCATGCTAATGACAAGTAAGCGGAGTTGTATCCTTGTTTTAGCTGTCGGAATAATGGGGTATTTTCTTGTAAAAGCTAAAGTTCAAGGAAGAAATGTTAAAGCTATAGTTAATAAAATGGCAAAATATATTCTTGCAATTCTTGTAATTTTTTTTGCAATGTATTTTGTGACAAAGCTAATGAAATTGGATATAGTTGAAAGACTAAATGAAATGTTAAATGGTGATACAAATGGGCGCAGCGCAATTTGGGAAAATGTTTTGGAGGCATTTAATGCATCGACATTGAGCAAAAAAATGATAGGACATGGTTATCATGCGTTTAGATTTTATAAATACAGCGGCTATATGTATATTTTAAATGGAAATCTAGCACATAATGATTATCTTAATACTCTATATGATTATGGAATTATTGGTGTAGCTGTTTATGTATCTTTTTTACTTAGTATGATAAAAGAATTGTTGCTTCTAATAAAAAAGAAAAGTGAAATAGCACCAGCATTTACATTTTCAATTGTGCTATTAGGTTTTTTGACTTTTGTTAGCTATTTTGGAATCGAATCAAGAATTATTAATTATGTTGCAATTTTTTGGGGATATACACTTGCAATAAAACGTTTTGATATAAAAAATTAATATCTGGGAAGTGAGGAAGTGGATTTATGAAAGGGATTTCAATAATAATTCCTAACTATAATAAAGAGAAATACATAGAAAAATGCGTAGATAGTGTGCTAAAGCAAAGCTATATGCCAAAAGAAATAATAATAGTAGATGATTGTTCAACGGATAATTCGAGAAGAATTATTGAAAAGTTGACAAAGGAAAATGAAACTATAAAGCTCATATATCCGAAAACAAATGGTGGAGTTTCAAAGGCAAGAAATTTAGGACTACAGAACGCATGTTATGATTATGTGACATTCATTGACTCAGATGATTTTTATATCAATGTGGATAAGCTGAAAAATGAAATGAAACAGCTCGAATTATTAGAAAAAAAAGGCTATCAAGGACTTGCTTATTCTACTACTGTTCTGGTAGATGAGGATGGAAAGGTAATTCCGTGTAGAAGTAACAAAAGACGGAGAAAAAATGAGTTTATGAAAGGAAATAGAGTATTAAAAACACTTATTTCTTTATCTAAACAAAAAAGGGTACCTAGAGATTATTGTATTAGAAAAGAAACTGTTCTTAAAGTTGGAGCTTATAATTATCCTCGTAATTTTTATGAAGATTTGGATTTGTTGATGAGATTAGCAAGAATAGGAGTCTTTTTTCAGCCGACATATGAAACGGGGACTGCTTATCGACAACTACACAATGGACTTTCGGGGAAAAAAGCTAGTGATCATAGTAAGGAGATTAGAATTATTTGTGATCATTATATGAAAGATTTGAAATTGATTGATAGGACTATAGCAATTTTAAAACGGGATAAGACTGAGCTGAAGAAAAAAATAGTTGACATTATAAGGAAAATCGCATGAAAAAAACGGAGATATAAATGAAAACTAATTTAAAAAAAATAAGCCAATTATATACCAATATGACATTGCCAGTAAAGGCGTCTATGTGGTATTTAGCGTGTAGTGTGCTACAAAAGGCCATAGGCTTTTTAACTACTCCAATTTTTACGAGAGTTATGGGAACAAGCGATTTTGGAGTTGTTTCAATGTACAATTCATGGGAGGCCATTCTTACTGTCCTTTGCACACTTTATTTATATAATGGCGTATATAATAACGCCATGATTGAGTACAAAAGTGATAAAGATGGATTTACATCTTCTATGCAGACATTAACTACAATACTTTCTTTGATTGTATTTAGTGTATTATTTGTATTCTATAGACAATTGGCAGATGTAATTGGTTTGTCAAAACCAATTATGCTTTTGATGATGATAGACATTGTTTTTTCAGCAGGTATGTCATTTTGGTCAATAAGAAATAGATATGAATATAAATATAAGAGTGTGGCCGTTTTTACAATATTGTCTTCGCTGTTAATGCCGGTTTTAAGCGTAATACTCGTATTAAATTCAGAGGAACATAAGGCAGAAGCAAGAATCATTGGTACAGTTGTTACGCATGTTATTGTATATGGCATTGTTTACTTTTTGAATTTAACCAGGGGAAAGAAAGCTGTTGATTTAAAATACTGGAAATATGGTATAGAGTTTAATCTACCGTTAATACCTCATTATTTATCTAGCACAATAATGACGCAATCGGATCGAGTCCTTATTAATACTCTTTGCGGATCTTCAGCAGCTGGAATCTATAGTATATCCACAAATGTAACAAGCATTATGAATATAGTAACAGTAAGTATCAATCAAGCGGTGACTCCATGGATTTATGAGATGCTGGAAGCAAAAAAAATGAGGGAAATTGGGAAGAATGTCTACAAGATAGTTTCATTAGTAGGAGTAGGATTTGTATTAACATCATTTATTGTCCCAGAAGTTATTGGTGTTTTGGCACCTTCCGAATACCAATCAGCAATTTGGGCGACACCACCATTGCTGATTGGTATGTTTATGTATTTTATTTATTGTAATTTTGGAAATGTTGAAATTTATTTTCATAAGCAGAATGCAATGTTATTTTCATCTGTAACAGTTGCAGCAATAAACATTATTCTTGATTATATTTTGATTCAAAAATACGGTTATATAGCAGCAAGTTATGCAACGATGGTTTCTTACTATATTTATGCAGGACTGCATTATATGTTTATGAGTAGAGTATGCAAAGAGAAGAAAGTAGAAAACCCATTTAACGCATCTGTAATAATCGTAATGACAATTGTTTTCTCTGTGTTAATTATGTGTCCAGCTCTTCTTTATCGAGTTGTATTATTGCGATACAGCATTCTGGCAGCTATGTGTATAGTCTGTATAGTGTGGGCAATAAAAAATAGGGATTTTATTTTGCAGTTGATCAGTAAAAAACGTGTATAAGTATTACATTCATTATTAAAGAGTAGGAGAAGGTGTATGAAGAAAGTTGGAATTATCACGTTAACCAAAAATGCTAATTATGGAAATGTGCTTCAAAATATAGCTATGCAAAAAATTGTTAATGAACTTGGATTTGAGGCAGAAACTATTTTGAATCTTACAAATTCACCACTGTTTAATAAAAAAAATTTTTCATTTGCAAATTTGGTGAAATGGATGCTGAATTATAACGGTTACAGAGAAAATGAAAAGCGAAATGAAAATTTTCGGAAATGTTGTTCGAAAAATTTGCAATATAGCGAGGTAACATATAATAATGGAAGATTCAGCAAAGAACCAACGGGATATGAATATTTTATTACAGGAAGCGACCAAGTGTGGAATCCAACTTTTGGATTTGCAACAGAGTTTGAACTTTTGGGCTTTGTGCCGAAAAGTAGAAAAATTTCGTATGCTGCAAGTTTTGGAATTGATAATCTCGATATGCTGTCTGATTCTAGGAAGGATGATATAAGGCATTACTTAACAGAATTTTCCTCAATTTCAGTGAGAGAGGATAGTGGAGAAAGAATAGTTAGAAATCTCTGTTCGACTCCAGTGGAAACGCATGTAGATCCTACGTTATTATTAAAAAGGCAAGAGTGGGAAAGGTTGGCTATTAAGCCCAAATTTAATTTAAAGAAGCCGTATATTCTGGTTTATATGTTGGGAGAAATAAGTGCTGAATATCAAACGGCTATAAAAAAATTAGCAAAGCAAAATAATGCAGAGATTATAAATGCCTTAAAGGGAAAATGCAAATTTATTAATCCTTTAGAGTTTATATGGTTAATAAATAACGCTACCTATGTTTGCACAGATTCGTTTCATGCTTCTGTTTTTTCGATTATATTTCACACGAAGTTGTATATTTTTAACAGAAGAGACCAGCATGCAAACCAAAATTCACGCTTTACTTCACTACTGAGACAATGTGGAATACAAAAAGATAAAGTAATTTATAAAAAAAATCATGAAGATAGCAGCATTGATTGGGAACGTGTTGATAAATACATAGAAAAAGAAAGAGAACGTTCATTTGAATATCTTAAAAAAGCACTATCTAAAGAAAGAGTAGTTGTTAATCAAGTAGAAATTCTGAAAAAAAAAGACTGCTGCGGATGCTCTGCTTGCGCGCAGGCATGTGTCAAAAAATGCATCACAATGAGAACGGACTATGAAGGATTCACATATCCGGAAGTTGATTTAAGCACATGTGTACAATGTGGATTGTGTAAAAAAGCGTGTCCAATTATTAATGCAGACTCTAATAGCAATGAAATGTTACACTATCCTGCATATGCGGCATTTGCGGATACAGAAGATGTTAGGCTTAGAAGTTCATCGGGAGGAATATTTACTCTATTAGCAGAAAATGTATTACATAAAGGTGGCATGGTATTTGGTGCAGCTTTTGATGATGAATTTATGGTGTCGCATATAGGTATTGAGCATATTGAAGAAATAACAAGATTGCAAGGAAGTAAATATTTACAAAGTAGGATAGGAAACACTTATTATGAAGCTAAAATAGCGTTAGATGCGGGACGTCAGGTGCTATATAGTGGGACTGCATGTCAGATTGCAGGGCTTAAAGGGTACTTGAAAAAAGAATATCCTAATTTGTTAACTCTTGATGTTTTGTGTCATGGAGTACCTAGTCCTAAAGTCTGGAATAGATATTTGAGAAGTCAAGAGGTGCTGCACAATGGACATGTGCGGCGAACGTTTTTCAGACATAAGAAATATGGCTGGAAAACGTTTGCCTTATTATTAGAATTTTCTAATAACAAGGCGTACGAACGGATCTTTGCAGAAGATCCGTTTATGCAAATGTTTTTATCAAACATTTGCTTGAGGCCGTCATGCTATGCATGCAAGTTTAAAAGTTTATCAAGACCTTCTGATATAACAATAGGAGACTGTTGGGGCATTGATAATATATATCCAGATATGGACGATGATAAGGGAACCTCTATAGTATTTGCGCATAGTGAAAAAGGAATGGATTTATTGAAAAAAATTATGGGTGAAATGACTTATAAAGAGGGGAACATAGAAGAACTACTTCCTAATACGGCTGACAGTCGAAAATCTGTTTCACCTCATCCTAATAGAAATGCTTTTTTTGCTGCGCTTGATGTAGGGAAAAATTGTGATGAATTGTTAAAATTTGTAAAACCAAAAGTATCCATATTAGGAAAAGTTAAGAGAAAACTTAAAATAATTGTGAGAATGAATTAATACTCAAGTTTAAAAGAAATGTCGAGGAAAAAATAATGGATGATGCCATGTTGAGGAATGTTCAACTTATACAGTTGGAGATAGCAAAAGAAGTTAAAAGAATCTGTGAACAGAATAATATTTCATATTTTATGGATGGAGGAACCTTGTTAGGAGCTGCAAGGCATAAGGGATTTATTCCATGGGATGATGATTTGGATTTCGGCTTTACGCGAGATAATTATGAAAAATTTGTTGCTACAGCCAAGAAAAATCTGTCGTCCGAATTTTTCTTGCAAACTTGGGATTCTGATAGAGAATATGGATATGCTTTTGCAAAAATACGAAAGAAGGGAACAATTTATCAAGAGAGAATTGCTCAGGACAGCAATGCAAACTGTGGGATTTTTATTGATTTATTTCCTTACGATAATTTACCAAATGACAAAAATAAAAGAAGAAAACTTATTACAAAATTAACTTTTTTGAAAATGTTATTGAAAACTAAAGTTAATTATAAACCGTGGATGGAAAATGAAACAATTAATTGGAAGAGATGGATGATTTATTTACCTGTTCGTTTTGTTTCGCAATTTGTCAGCAAAGATAAAATTCAGAAGCACTATATGAAAATAGTAAAGGTTGCAAATACAGAAAATAGTGAATTGATATATCCGCAAGTTGCTGAGAAACTTGGAGTCTGGGCGATGAAAAAAAAATATTTTTCAAAATACATTTCTTTGAAATTTGAGGATACTTTTTTTTCGGCACCAGTAGGATATAAAGAATTTCTGACAGATGGATATGGAGATTATATGACACCTCCACCAATAGAAAAAAGGAAAAATATTCATGGAATTATAAAAATTGACCTTGGAAACAAATAATTGTTTAATGAAAGGAAATAGTTATGTGTAAGTGTCTCAAAACATGACGTAGTGACCGACCATCTAGATCTTGATATACTGTGAAAAACAGAAATCGATGGAGGGTTATACTCATGGCAAAAACAAATCAAGAAACTGTCACAGCGTTTTGAGAGGTTGTATGTTCATCAAATACTGCACACACTTATTGTGCAGCGAACAATACTAAAAATCGGACTACATCGAATGATAATCGTCTGATGATTTACTATCAAGGAATGAAACTTTACATCACAGATGAATTTCAGTCAGATGCACTTTTACAGCTTTTACGCACATTGAAAAAGTTATGATGAAACGCATTGCAGAAGGCGCAAGCCGCATTTTTCTTGCCTGCGGCAGTACAGATTTCGGAAAACAGATCCCAAGATTAGTTGCAATGGTTACTCTTAATTTTAAGTTGGATCCGTATAATGATGATTATGTCTTTATCTTTTGTAACAGAAAGAGGGATGCCATAAAAGTCTTACGTTATGATCGCAATGTTTTTGTGCTGGCAACGAAAAAGCTGTTGGACGATATGAAATTTCAATGGCCGAGAACACCTGATGAAGTAAAAGAGATTACTTTCCAACAAGTCGAATGGCTTCTGCAGGGATTGGAAATCGAACAGAAAAAGGCACATCATCAGGTGAAAATAAACGTAAAAAACTGTTGCTTTTAATCTTCGTGATAACGCTATAAAAAGAGCGTAAAAAGCTTATAAAATCGGCATTTTTTAGTGCTGTAATTCCTGCAAAACAGTAGAGAAATACCGTGAAAAATGGTATAATATTCTTATTGAAAATGAAAAGGAAAATGGCATGACAGAACACGAAGAATTACTGATGTTGAGAGCTCTTGCAGCAAAACAGGCGCAAGAACTGGAAAACAAGAATAAGATCATAGAAAAGCAGGATGCAAAGATTAGAAAACAGAATATCCAGATTGATAACATGATCCAGGCTCTGCTTCATGCTAGAAAAAAGTTATTTGGCCCATCTACTGAAGTTTCTAAACAGGTAGATGGGCAGTTGTCGTTGTTTGAATCTACTCAAGAACTTGCAGTGCAGCTGAATCTTTCAAAAACAAAAATCGCCGTGAAGCCACATGAGCGGAAACCTCGTCAGCCGGGAATTCGTCAGGAAATGCTGGCCGGGCTTCCAGAAGAAATCGAAGAATATGTGATTCCAACAGATGAAACATGCGGGATCTGTGGTGGTAAGATGAAGGTGATCAGCAAGAAGCTAGTACGCACAGAAGTTGAATACAGACCTGCTAAGATTGTTGTGAAACATGTAGTTCAGCAAATCGCAAAGTGTATGGAGTGTGGTAAACCGGGAAGCCCAAATGAGAAGAGCAATTTTCGGAAAGCTTCTGTTCCAGTATCACCACTGGCTCATTCCATTGCAACGCCATCCCTGGTTGCCTAGGTAATGTATCAGAAGTTTGCGATGGGACTTCCACTTTCCAGACAGGAAAGAGACTGGTACCGATTAGGTTTGGTATTGTCCCGGAGCAATATGGCAAACTGGGTGATCCGATGCAGCCAGGACTGGCTGGAACCTGTTTACTGGCGGATTCATGAAAAACGTCCAAGCAGTGATTCCTTCATGTGGGTAATGCGAAGCGCAGCGAGTGAAGCGATTCAAGCCGCATTCTTCTATTATTCACGTACCCGTAGTGGTGATAACGCCAAAACGTTGCTGGAGGGATTTAACGGTTATCTGATCACAGATGCTTACGCTGGTTATGACAAAGTGCTGGATATAAAAAGAGCATTATGTTGGTCGCATTATCTCAGAAGTATTATTATTCGAGGAAAAGTACATAAGCCTTCATTTTTCATAAGCCTTTGGATACCTTCCTCGAATAACAATTCAATTCTTATTTCAAGAAATCTGGAATACCGCCCTTCTTGTTATCACAATCCTTACTAGCCTTTTCATCTAAGAACCATTTTTCATTCCATGCCTTAAGTTGCTTATTCATTGTTTCCTAAGTTACTTCTGCATATATTTGAGTTGTCTGCAGAAAAGCATGTCCCAAAAAGTTTTTACAACTATTAGCGGAGCTCCAGCCTCTAACATATGAGTGGCAGTAGCATGTCTCATAGAATGCGGTGAATAAGTTTCCTTAAATAATCCTGAATTCTCATTCCGTGCACGCTGAATATACTTGCTAAATATTTCTTCGATACACGAAACTGTCATTTTTTCATGTGTCTGACTTGAGAAGACATGCTTATCCATTTTGGATTCAATCTTTCTGTAAATGATATACTTTTCTAAATTTTTTGCAGCTTGGATAGGAATTCCGATTCGACGCATCTTTCTTCCTTTACCGAGGATCTTAATGCTTGCTTTATCCGAATAGAATGTAATGTCACCGACTGTCATATCACATACTTCTTTTGCTCGCATTCCGCTTGCATACATAAAACTCAATAACGTATAATCTCGTATCTTTAATTCTTCTACAGTAAAGAAGCTACGGCTATTTTTTATCCCCTTCTTTTTGGGTATAAGCAATACGCTATTTCGAAAAACATAAGTATCTTCGAAAACTCTGCTTTGCGCATAAACAGAAAAAGCAGTAAGGGCTGATAATCGTTGATTTCTTGTTGAAATTGAACATTTTCTATCTTCTTCAAGCCAATCTAAAAATCCTCTTATACAATCTTCGTTTAATTCAGCAAAAGAAACAGAATCATATGAAATTTTTCTAACACTATTCATATACTCTAACAGTAATCTAAATGTTGCTTTATATGAAATAATTGTTATTGTAGAAAGACCTTTAGCTATAGGAAGATAGTCATCAAAATAATTTTGAAGTAATTTATAAAACCGATCCTTTTTACGCCTCATAGTCCACCTCCGATATCAGAGAATCCATGAAGTTTCCAAAACAATCTATCGCTTCTAGAAATAATTCATTACTAAACTTGAGATACTTTGATGTTTCATTAAGACTATCATGGCCCAAATAGATGGATAAATATGGTATTGCATCATTCAAATGCCTACCGGCACGTTCAGACTGTTCAAATGATTTAAATGCAAAGACATGTCTTAAACAATGGAGACAAGGTCCACGTTCGCGTTTTTTCCTGTTGGGTACTTCAATTCCATTGCGCTTTATAATTGTTGTGAATTTATTCTTAATAGATCTTTCGGAAATATATTCGCCTTTCTTCACCTGAGAAGGAAACAACCATTCTTCATTCGTATCCAATAAAACGTTTACAATCCGATACTTTTGCAAAATCACCTTCATCTCATTCGATACGGGTACAATCCGATGCTTATCATTTTTGGTATTGTACATATAGAGAATACCTCTTTCAAAATCCACATCAGAAAGCCTTATCCGAATCGTTTCACCAATTCTAAGACCACAAATGTACAGCAATCGTAGTATAACCGGAAATTCAATGACAATAGCAGAATCAGCTTTTTTATCTTTTACAATTATGTTATCAGCAGCATCAAAGATGATTGACACAATCAATGGTGCCCATTCTTCAGCAATCATTTATAGTATTGCTGAAACTGCAAAGGCAAACAACTTAAAACCATATGATTATTTTGTATATCTCCTGGAGGAGATTCGAAAACAACAGTAGCCAGGAACCGCCAATTACGGCGGTTCTTAATTTTTCAATGTACCTATTGAGCGTTTACGCAAAGAATATCAGTAAAGAAAGTTTAGAGCAGAAAATAGCGAAAATAGAAAAGGCAATTAGCAAGAACCGTGAGCAGTACGATCGGCTGACGGCAGAGTTGGAGGAGCTTCACAAAAAACAGAAAGCAATACAAAGCGAAGAGTTATTGAAAGCGATCGAAGGAAGTAGCAAGAGCTATGCGGAGATCTTAGATTTTATTCAAGGGAAAGAAAAAAGAGGTGAATAGGCATGGACGAATATTCTAGAATTATAATCGAAGAATACTGTATGAATCATCCAAAAACAAAAAAGGCTGATTTTCTATGGGAGCTGGTTCACATGTCATATGATGTAGCCTGTGAACCAGCCCCTTGGCAATTGATGCAACTGTCTCAATTAGTATCAAGAGAAAGAAATCCGGAATTGAGAGAAGCACTGGAAGACTTGGACGAGTTTATGAATGGATACTAAATAGTGTGTTTTTGATCTGTATCGATTACATCAGGAGAAGATCAATTTAGTTGTAAAATTTCTGGAAGTTAACAAAGATGTCAGGTTGTCACTGTAGTGTGAGGCGTCGTGCGCACAAAAAAATGCGACATGACAGAGATAATTCTCGACACAAAGAAGAACGTCTGGAACGCTGGAATGGACGCGCAACTCACAACTGGAGTATTCCAGATACTGTTTATCTGAATTCAGATAAAATAAGTGGGCAGGAAAAAGCTGCCTTTTTTTTTGCAACAATAGCAGCTTGATATTGTTACAAAAAGTGGGTATAATGATAACAGAATAGAAATAATGATACACGATGTTGTGACAGGAGGCGAGTATGGAAACTTTATATGAGTACCTGTTAGATAACTATAAAGAAAATGAGCCAATCTTTCTTGTAGACATTCAGATTGATGGCATGACCCGTACCAATGTTCGTCAACAGGTTAAGAAGCTGGCAGATACGGGCAAGGTAAGACGCTTTGATAATGGTATTTACTTTTTGCCCCAAAAGACATTTTTCAAGCCTGGTTCACAGCTCGCACCTGAAAAGGTATTGGTGTGTAAGTATTTAAGGGACAAAGATAAACGCTGTGGCTATGTGAGCGGCCTGATGTTCTTTAACCAGATGGGGCTTACTACACAGGGTTCCTATGATGTATGAGGTTGTGTCGAACAAGGCAACAAATGATTATCGAGAAACATCTTTGGCAAAATCTCGTGTGATCGTGCGAAAGCCGAAAGTGCCTGTAACAGAGAAAAATTATAAAATGCTTCAGTTTTTGGATATGCTGAAAGATGTAGATGTATATTCGGAAGTGACGGGAAAGCAGTTGCAGGATCGGCTGTATCCCTATATGGATGATGCAAACTTGAGCATTTCGGAGATGGAACCGTACTTTTCGTATTATCCTGATAAGCTATATAAAAATCTGGTGGAGACTAGGGTGATTTACAATGGCTTACTTGCACAATGACAGGGAACAATTTAAGGATACAATTCCCAACAGTTTTGCTCCCGGTACACAGTTATATCGGAGAGATGATGGAGAAAGAAGCTCCTGATGCAAAGAATTTTGATGAATTAACTAAGATGGTGACAACGTGGAGAAGAATGTGAAAGAAAATAATCAAAAGATAAAAAGAAAAACTTGTTTTATTGTTACACCTATCGGCGATGACAATACTGAAATACGAAGACATATAGATGGAATTATTGATCAGGCAATCGAACCGGCCATAGGTGGTGAATTTGATATTCGTGTTGCACATAGAGAATTTGAGATTGGTTCGATAAATGACCGGGTGATAAAGAATGTATATAATGCGGATTTAGTGATTGCAAATTTAACTACTCTGAATCCAAATGTTATGTTTGAATTAGCAATGAGATATAGCTATGGAAAACCAGCCATTGTAATTGCCGAAAAAAATACAAAATTACCATTTGATATGATTGAAGAAAATACATTATTTTATGTAAATGATCCGACAGGAGCAGCAGAATTAAAAAATAATATAAAAAAGTTTGTTAATAAAATTGATTTTAGTGCAAATGACTATGGTCCGATCATTGCAACGTTAAAAACAGCGGCCGCCTTTGAAAACGCAGAAAAGGATATTAAGGATCCAGAATCCAAACAGATTTTTTCATTATTGTTAAAGAAGATTGATGATATAGAAGCGGAGCTGAAGCGTCAGGATAACAGAAAAGATGTTTGGAATTTAAACACAAATAGCAATCTTAATTTCTATGATCCTAACAATAATGTGAATGGAAAAGAAATTCAGAGTTATTATGAGAAAAAAATGTCAGAGATAGGGGAGAGAGCAGAGAAAAAGATAAAAGAATTACAGGACTCAAACGGAACAATATATGTAGTATAATACGATAGAAACTTACTCATTCAAAACAAAGTTGAAATGTAGCATACTGACGCAAACCATCACTTCAAGTGGTGGTTTGTGATGAAAGAAGTGAATGATAGATCTGAGGAATTGAAAAGACAATTTTTAAGATGTATTATCCACTTTTTTGAATGAATATTTTGTACAAAAGACAAAAAATTTTTTGATGAACCAGACGACATTGATAAAGTGGGAGGCAGAATTATGCTGACATTGAGTGGAAAGATTGTAGTTAATGTAGAGGCTAGCTATATCGAGACATATTTGAGGAAAAAAGGATATGTAAGAACAGAGGAACAAAAGTCGAAGAGAGTCGAATATTGGGTTAACGACTTGATAGTACAGAAGGAACTAGATGTCCAGGAGTTTGAAGATTTCTTATATGAAGAACTTTTTTTCGGAAAGAGAAAGTGTATTAGGATTTATCATTTAGATTTTCTGAACAAGATCAGGAATCCGAGGGATTGGGCTTCAAATTTAAATCGTGTATTTGGACAAAGTGAACTGAATTTTAATAGTATTCTAACAACGATTCCGTCAAAAGAGGAACCGGAGAAGATAGCAGCAATTACGTCGGAAACAGATTATAAAGGAAATCTCTCCAAAATTCAGATTCTATTAGTACGTTATGCTGAAACATGGGAGGCGGGAAGAATAAATGAGACATGTTCTTACTATCCGGTAGAGATTGATCTAAAGAAAGAAACAATGAGCATCAAAGCATGGAATCGTAAGGGATTGACTGAGAACTATAAGACAGAAGAGTACATGGATCGTATTGTAGGATTATTATCGAGTAACTTTAATGTAATAACACGAAACTATATGTCTGAACATAAAAAGGCACTTCACAATATGAGTCAGGGAATTGTAACCGATTTATACAATAAGATTCCGGCTTATAACGAGATACGGAACATAGAGCAGGAGAGCAGTGAGTTTGAGAAGAAAGCATTGGAAAAATTATCGCTGAAACATTTAGGTGAACAGGAAGAAGGCTCAATTCCAAAATATGTTTTCGATTTTCAGGAAGAGCTGAAGAAAGTGATGGAAAAATTGTGTATTTGCGATTATTTCTATGACGTGCAACATGAGACGGCAGTATGGGAGATGGGAGTAGAAATGATTGTATCCAAGATAAAATTTCAGGACGTTGAACATGTGTTGACGATAATGAGTAGTGAATCAAGTCAGATGCCTATTTTTTGTACAAAAACATTTTTATCATTGAAAAAATCATTGGAAGATGCAAAAGTGGTTGACAGATTGTGGATTGAAAAAAGCAGAAAGAAGGGGAAACTGTCTTTGGCGTACAATGCAACAAAGGATGAATTTCTTGAAGTTAAAATACTATCTGGTATTCGTTTTAAAAGAGAAGATTTGAAAATAGCAGAGGAGATATACAATCAGTATGCAAATGGAACGATTGGAGAAATTAAAAACCAGAATCAAAGAAATATCGTGTAATGAACTGCGGAGAATTTATCCATTTCAATTACAGGAGTGGGTTGGAGTAGAGGAAAGAGAATTAGGAACATTTATTGATGAATTGCTAAAAGCTAATTTGATGGAAGAAAAGTATGATTTTCAGTGCGATTGTGGAAATGATTGTACCGTATATCAGAAAGAACTGGAAAGAAACGGTTTTGTATGCCCGGAATGTGACAGGAATTACATACCGAATGAAATTGCAGGAAAATCGACAGTTCTGTATGAAATAGATAAGAAATCATTACTAAGATACGACCAATCATCGATTGACTTAAAAAAGCGTCTCAGAATAGTGGGAGAAGAGAAAGATGAGTTACGATTTCCAGTGGAATATGAACAGTATGATGAGGTTCAAAAGAAACGTAAAGTAAAGGTATTTTTTTCGTATGCACACGCCGATGAAACATATAAAAATGAGCTAAATAAACATTTGTCACCGTTGAAAAGATCTGAAAAAATTGAAGCATGGAATGATGAGGAATTATTACCAGGAAGCTCATTTGATGATGAAATAAAGCAAAAACTTGAACAGAGCGATATTATCATTTTGTTGATCAGTTCGGATTTTATAAATTCTGATTATTGCTATGAGATTGAAATGCAAAATGCAATGACCCGGGCGGAAAGGGATGAATGCTATGTAGTACCGGTAATTGTTCGAGCGTGTCTTTGGAAAGAAACACCCTTGCGGAACATAATTGCCTTACCGAAAGATGGAAAGACAGTAAAAGGATATGAAGATATGGATGAGGCATATTTAGAGGTTGCAGAGGGAATTGAGAAAATCGTTGATATATGTTATCAAAAGTACAATAAAAAGTAGTTATAAGATGTTTTATACGGAGGTATTTCAAATTGAAAAAACTACAGGTATTTGTTTCATCTACAATTTATGATTTGGAAAAAGAACGTGCGAAAGTAGTTGAAGCTATATTGGACAGCGGGCATATTCCGGTAGGTATGGAATTGCTTGGAGGAGCCAATACAATTACAAGTACAATCAAAAAAATGATAGATGCCTCAGATATTTTCTTTTTACTTATAGGTGGAAAATATGGATCCATTTACGAAAAAGAGAATATAGGATTTGTTGAATGGGAGTACAGGTATGCAATGTCAAAAAATAAACCGATATGTGTTATCGTGTTGAGTAATAGAATGTTATATAGAAAAGCTTCTGAACAAGGTGACACTCAGGTTTTTGAAATGGATCATCCGGATAAATATGAAGAGTTTGTAGAAAGATTACATAAGGAAAATTGGACTCTTGAAGCTTTGAGCATAGATGACATACCAGCAAAAGTTTATAGCCACATTACAAAAGTTATGAATGATTCATCCTATGATTTGATTGGGTGGATAAGAGCTGATTCGGTAGAAATAGAGTGGGAGGCAGTCAAAGAAGAAGTACTGTCATCTACGTATGCGGAGATTCTTTCGCTTTATATAGAACGTTATTATAAAGATGTGGATATGTCAGATTTCGCTGCTACGATGGGAAAAAATCTTCTTACTGTTGTAAGAAAACAGGGGATAATGAATTCTTTTCATCGGATTATAGAAATTTATAAAGATTCAGATACAACCATAAAAGTAGAAATCATGGATCAATTTGAGTATAGATATCTAGATCCAAAGCATCGTTCTTTCGGAAAGAAATTTTTTGCAACAAAACAACAGGCAGAATCGTATAATGTTGAAAAACTGTTGATCAACAATGCCGATTTTACGGATGAATTTAAAATGAAAATATCAAAAAATGACAATCGTGGTCAGTTGAGATATTGTGTGCAAAGTGAAAAATCAATACCAATGGGAGAAAACTATCCTGTAAATATATTTTACAAAAGCAGTTATCTCTGCCCTGCTTTAGATTTCTTCCAGGCATATAGTTTGTTCTTCCCATGTAAGAACTTTAGTATTGATATACATTTAAGAGACGGATTGGAGAAGAAATTCTCAATTGTAACTTCAACAAACTCTATTTTTAGTAATTCATATGCCGGATCTTTTGAAGCCAATGAGATGAAGAATTTTGGCGTTTGTAGTTTGACACTGCCTGAATGGGCAGTACCTGGAATGGGGTATACAGTGACTTTGAAGAAAAAATCAGAGGAGAATCATTAAAAGCCAGAGCAGATATTATGTGAGGGGATGACGAATGATAACCATTATAGAATTAAATACAATTGAAGAATTAAGTACATTATTGTATGAACAGAAAGAAGATAAAAAGATAGGAAGATTTAGAAGTGCCTGTCTCTATAGAGGATTGCCGAATGAAAGTTATTCATTGGTTACAAGTTTAAAGCGCAATTGCAAAGCAAAACAGCATGAACTGGAAAAATCCATATTGCGAAATTTTACAAAGTATGCGGCAATTGAAGACAGTGAGCTCAAGAATTCGATTTGGAGGCAGTTGATTATCGGTCAGCATCACGGATTACCGACCAGATTGTTAGACTGGTCCTATTCGCCGATGATGGCGTTGCATTTTGCGACAAGTGGAGAAGACCTCGCAAACATGGAGAACAATAACTGTGTTGTCTGGAGTATAGATATCAATGAAATAAACGGATTACTCCCCAAAAGATATCGTGATAAATTGAACGAGCGGAGTGCATATCTGTTCACAGTAGATATGTTAGGAGAACTGACAGAAAATTTAGAGAAATATGATTCTGAGATGGCTGATAAAGCAATGGCGCTGTTGGAACCACCGTCAATCGATCAGAGAATCATCAATCAGTACTCTTACTTTTCGGTTGTTCCTTCTCAGATGAAAGATATCGAACGGTTTTTGGAAGAACATACAACGAAAACAAAGAAATATGTCATTGATAAGAACATAAAGTGGAGGGTACGGGATATGCTGGATCAGATGAATATAAATGAACGAATTGCGTATCCGGGACTGGATGGACTTACGCTGTGGTTGAAGAGACATTATTATGTGAAGTGAATGAAAAGTAAAAGAACAATATGAGGAAGGCGGTTATTGCTCATGATAGATAGAACACCACGTGTTTTTATATCATATTCATGGACATCAACAAAATTTCAGCAACAGGTAAAAGAACTTGCTGAAAGATTAGTTCATGATGGTGTAGATGTAGTATTAGACATATGGGATTTGAAGGATGGACAAGACAAATTTCATTTTATGGAACAATGTGTCACAGATCCACAAATTGATCGAGTTTTGATTATATGTGATAGCGGATACGCTGAGAAAGCAGATGCACGTAAAGGCGGTGTTGGGGATGAAACAGCTATCATTTCACCTGAAATATACGGTAATGCGGAACAGGAAAAATTTATTCCTGTGATTATGGAATATAACCAGGATGGAAAGCCGTTTATACCAGCTTATCTGAAGGGCAGAATGTATAAGGATTTAGCAGGAGATAATTATTTAAAAGGGTATAAATCACTTTTGCGAAATATATATGAGTGTCCATCTGAGAGAAAACCTGAATTAGGACATAGACCGACATGGTTGGATGAGAAAGAAGCAGATGATTTATTTTCAATAAAAGAAGCAAAACAAAAAGTAGAAATCGCTGAATTAAATGGATTTAAATCAAGTGCTACGCAAGAATTTGTGGATGTATATTTGGAGTCATTAAAAAAATATTATAAAGATCAATTTACGAATGAAGAATATTTAAAAGATTTTGAAGGAATACTGGAATATAGAAATATATTTTTAGAATATATACAAAATATTGCTCTGAAAACAGAACATTATGGAATTTTTTTGGCAGATACATTTGAAAAGCTATACAATACACTATATGATGTACATACTTTTAAACCAAGAGCTAATACCTGTGGATATGATAGCTTTGATATTTTTAAGGTACACATATGGGAATTATTCATTTGCACAACGGCTTATCTTTTACATATTGAAGACTATGAAAGTATTAATGAATTACTTGTTCATACTTATTTTTTACGTATTTCACCGTTACTTGAAGAGATGGAGCCAGTAAGTTATGAAGCATTTTGTTTTACGTCGAAAGTTTTAGAACAGAAAGTCAAGCCGAATATGCCAGGTGAATTGTGCAGGAAATTTACTTTGACAGGTCATTTCTTATGTATGGAAAGGGAATTCCTTCCAGTTTATACTAAAAAACGGATTGCAGAGGCAGATTTGTTTTTATATCAAGTCTATAATGGGCTTGACTTGGATCAGCTTACGAAAGATTTTGGTTGGTTCCCGATTTGTTATGTATATTCAGAAGAACATAATTCCATGTGGAAAAAATTAAAATCAAAGAATTTCTGTGAGAAGATAATGCCAATCTTTGGCGTAAAATCAATTGATGAATTGAAGAAAAAAATAGAAAAATGTGTATCAGATAATATGATGCGATATAGAGAATCAGGATATGCTGCAACAGCAATATTGGATTGGGTTAAGATAGAGGAGATTGCGGCACTACCTTAAGCATAGGGAAAATGTGGTAGCGGAGTTAATTTATGATGAAGGAATTTATTATATGGATATTTGCAGCCCCAAATAAATATGCAAATATGTTTACTATGATTTCTGTTATATTATCGGGGATTCTGTCGTGGTTAATTTCAGCAATTTATTATTCAATAGGAAATAGAAATAATCTTGAGGTATCTGTTTTGTATCCAATATCCAGATTATTAGAAAAAAAACCTTCAAGAGCTGGATACAAGCGATTAGTAGAATATACAAAAGATTATAGTATGAAGTATCTTAAAAGAGAAGAAAGAAAAATTGTTATGAGTCTAGTTACAGCTTATGAAGCAGTAAGCAATTATAGATATGAATCTGTATGTGTAGATAGTTTATCGTCATATTTTAAAGAGAAACTGAAAGAGAACGGGATAGATCTTTCACCTATTCCTATTTATATTGATGGAGAAGTTGTTGATTTTGATGTTCCAGTGGATATGTTATATTTTGACGAAGATATTGAAAGAATTGTAGAACAATATCCGCCAGAATGGGATACAGATAACTGTGAGAATGCTGTACTGAAAATTTTCAATATATATTGTAAGAAATACTATACTAATAAGAAAATTAATTTTTTTGATGATAAGTCTTTGTTAATGGTGATAAGAACATCACAGTATCGAAATAAATGGAAAGAAAAGTTTAATAATTATAGAATAGCAAAAGAAAATTTTTTGCAGATCAAATGTGTAGAGAGATATTATTTGATATAAAAGGTGTTTTAAGATTTATCAGATGAATAATACTACAGAAAAAAATCAAAAGAGTTGCAAGAAAAGAACAAGAAAATGCTTTGTAATTATGCCAATCAGTGATCAGGGGGATTCAAAAGGTCATTTTTACAAAGGTCTACAGAACCGGGCAATGCCATTAAGCTAATTGTTCGATAAAGTGTTGATAATAAATGTCAAAATCTGAAAATGGGTATAGAAAATTAAGAGAAAATCAGTAAAAAAAGGCATGACAAAAAGACAGATAAGAAATCTGTCAAAAAAATAATATTTGATTAAAAGAAACTATCGATACCCAAAATGAATAGCACCAATTCCGCGTAAAGGACGTGAAAATTGTCGAAATTCACTTTTGACAGCATGAATATATTTAGCTATGAGTTTTATAATTCGATTTTCCGATGATCGTCCACGAATAAAATATTTTCTGGAAATCTTAAGTGCAGAAGAAAAATCGACTTCATATTGATATTTGTTAGTGATACGATGCTTCTTCTTTTGATTTTCCTGTATTGCTTCATTGGCAAGAAATACGCCGAAGTTGTAAAGAATCAAGTTGGCATAAATTTCCTGCTTTAAATACTCCGGTTTCTTTGAATGGAAGTAGAGAAGTCCGTTAGCATGTTTAAGATAGCGAAAAGCAACTTCCATCTGCCATCGCCAGTGATAGCAGATTTTGAGATCTTCCAGATCAAAAGAATACGGTAAATTTGTAATGATGTACTCATAAGAATCTTCAGCCACTTTCATTTTAATTACGCGAAATTGCATAAAATAAAGATGCTTATGATTCAAAAGCTGTTGGAAATGAGGAATATTTTTAGAAGGATTCATATAACGATAAACATCAGATTGACTCCGCATAATATTCGTCTTTTTGTCTGTAAGGAAACGTTTAATCGTTACATCGAATTCATCTTGCTCATCAGGCTGAAAGTGATCAAGCATGATGTGGAGAGCCTGACGTTCATCAGGCTTTTGACCCGGTTGTATAACAACGTCAATAAAAGCCTTACTAATAACATCAACGAAGCTATTAAGATGCATATGGTTATAACCTTTATAATCAATAAGGTGCGGTTTATTAAAATCTTCGATAATTTCGGAATTTGTTGTGTAAACAACATGACAACCATCACAAGCCAAGATGCAATGGCCTTTAAAAGTATTAGTAGTGGAAGGAAAGGCTGACGAGAATTCCGAAAAGAGATACTCAAAAGCGGAAAGAGAAATTTGAGACCTTCTCTGATTGAAGGCAGATTGGGAAGGGATGCGATCAGGAGCAAGATCAAAGTAATCCATGATTTCATCATTTGTGTTACCTTTCCGTGTACAATAAAGTTGTTCAGGCTATATTGTAGAAAGGAACACAAAATCTTCTTTATTATTCTTTAGTAGACATTGTGGATTCAGTTTTAGAATTGCCGTTTATACATGATGAAGTTAAGAATATATTATATAAGTATGCGGTAAAAGACCAAGAAGGATTACTTAGTTTGCTGGCTCAGTATGATTACCCCAATATAAAAAAAGATATAATATCGAGTTTTTGTGAACAACTTATCTGTTGGATTGAATCATTAACTCCTCAAAGTATAGAAGAAGATTTTGCGCTTGAATTGCTGCGACAAGGAACAAAAACATCGCGCAGAATAAATCATTTGTTATTTTTAGAAGATAATACAGATAAATTACTTATTGAAAATTTTGTTCCCATATATGCAATGAGGGCAGCTACTTTTCCAAATTCTAATATTCATTTTGATAAATGCGGAATAGTAGAGAGCAATATTCAAACATACATAGATACATATTGCGTTAATAAGACCCCTAATTATGATTTTTTAAATTCTAAAAATAGTAGATGGATACAATTGTCTGATATGGTTTCAGGAATTAACGGTGCACTTATGGCATATGTTAACCTTCATGATATTAGAAGTATTCGTGAAAGGCTTAGATATTTTGATGAAACTCAAAATCGAAATTTAGTAATGTTTATGAAATTAAGAAAAATAAGTAGTAGAAAAAATAAGTATTTTGATAATATGAGCAAGAATTTACCACAGATAGAACGTATACAATTTTTGATGGAGTATTGTAATTTATAAATTATGATGATTTAGATTTATCGGTTGGAAAGGAGGATAGGATGTCTACGTTATTTGTAATAGGAAACGGATTTGATAGAGCACATGGGTTGAAGACATCGTATTGGGATTTTAGAAAGTATCTCGAAAAATATGCAGAAGATTTTCTCGTACAGATGGAGAAGATGTATAGTATTGCTCCTTTTGAAAGGCTGGATAAGCGATTTAAAAAGAATAAAAACATTCAAAATCGCCGGGATGACGCTATATATAAAACACTGTGGAAAAATTTTGAATATGGACTTGGCGAAGCGAATGAAGCAGAGATGTTGGACTTTTCTAAATCAATAGTAGATGATTTGGACTTAGATGGAGGTCCAGTTGGAATAAAAGACACAATGGATGATTATTGGGAAGAACAATATAGATTTATTGAGGGACTTAATGAATATGTAGGCAAATGGATTAGGCAGGTACGTTTATTCAAAGCAGCGCCAATGAAGGCTACTTTTATTGATAACTCTGAGGATTATTTTTTTACATTTAATTATACCAGCGTCTTGGAACGTATATATCGTGTACCGTCTAACCATATATTACATATTCATGGCGGATTATATCCATATTGTGATGAACCTCCAATTCTGGGACATGGAAATGTGAAGAAAATAAAAGAATATCGTGAGAAAGCTGAAAGGGCTGCTGAAGAATATGACGAAGGAAAAGAAAGTATATACAATGCAGTTGCAAACTATTATGAGCGAACTTTTAAGAATACAAATGAATGTATGGCCTTCAGAGGAAATTTTTTTCGGCAACTAACGGAAGTTAATAATGTTGAAATTATTGGACATTCTTTCGGAGAAGTAGATATGCCCTATTTTATATATTTGAAATACTGTATTTCAAAAAATGCAAAGTGGAAATTTTATTATCACAGTTTGGAAGATTATAATGCTGCAGAAGAAGCGGTTAAAGAATTGGAATTGGACATAGGGGATTATGAAATACTGCCATCAGATTGTTTTTGGCAATAAAGTGATGAAGAAGATGGGAGTGTGAAGCGGCGAATTGTCAGCGGAGGAAACTGCACGATAAAATCGGCAGTTTTCCCTTCCTGACTGCGCAGCTTATCTGAAAAAAGCATTTTCTGAGCAGAAGAACGGCACAATCTCGTAGTTTTGTCTTATGTGAGCATACTGCTCTTATAAGATAAGGCTATGAGCACGAAGTGGTCACAGCCTTAAAAACAGAATACATATGGATCAGAAGTTCTGATTGTTGATAACAGCAAGGATGATGGAAAGTTGATTAATCTGGTGACAGCTCATGAGATTAGTAACACTTAAGAAATCAACGTGTATGGGCCTGTCACGGAAACAAAAATTTAGATACAGGTAATAAAATACTGTTCTGATCTCAAAAATAATTCAGCTTGCAATATTAGGATTCTCATGTTAATCTAATACCATGCAGTCCATGTTCTGGTGGACTGCAAAAAGATCTATTAACCAAATCGGTAATTATTCATTAAGCTCAGTATCTCGAGCAGATAATCCGATGACAACCGAAAAAGATGAATATCGTTTAAAAGATTATGTGATTAAGAAATCTTGGTAATTTTGCTTCTTAAATTTTACGGATTTTCGATTCTGAGAGTTCATTCACTTCCATAGAAAACAATCTTATGTTAAGATGGAAGTAGTTTTATTATCCTTTTCTTTAAACGATGATTCATCGTACAGAAGAGAGGAGAATTCTATGAGAAAAACCAGGAAAAGTGTATCAACCAAGAAAGAAATATCACAATGCAAAACAGCGAAAGAGAAGCAAGAAGACTTCATTATGCTTCCAACGGTAGATTTCTGTTTCAAGGAATTGATGCAGAATGACAACATTCGCAAGAACATTATTGCAGCACTATTAAATGTTCCGTCCAGTGAGATAGAGAAGACAGAACTTATGCCTACGATTCTCAGAAAAGAATCGAAAGATGATAAGTATGGAATCTTAGATGTTCGAGTAAAACTGAAAGACGGCGAACAGATTGATTTTGAGATGCAGGTAGAAGCATTTGATTGCTGGGCAAATCGTTCTGTTTATTATCTGAGTAAGATGTATGCAAGTGAGATCAAAGAAGGTGAGGGATACGATTGTTTGAAGAAGTGTATCCATGTAAGTATTCTTGCATATGATCATTTCCGAGATGATAAGGAGTGCTATCGAAGAATTGCATTTTGTGATACGAAGACAGGAAAAGAGTATACAGATCTTATGGAGATGCATATCTTAGAATTGTCGAAACTTCCACCGGAAGAGAAGAATGAGACAAGCCTGTTACAATGGATGCGCTTTCTTGGAGGAAAAACCAGAAAGGATTTTGAAGAAATGGCAAAGAAGAATTCAGAATTGGAAGAAGCGTATGACGTATTGGATAAATTAAGTGCCGATGAAAAGAAGAGGTTAGAATACGAGACAAGACAAAGAGCAATCAGAGATTACAATATAGGAATGTTAACCGCAGAAAGACGAGGAATTGAGAATGGACGTAAGATTGGGATAGAAGAAGGAAGAGCAGAAATCAATCAATTAATTCTAGAACTGTCAAAACTTGGACGTACAGAAGACATTACAAAAGCGGCGGCTGACAAAGAATATCAGAGAAAACTATTGAAAGAGTTTGGTTTACATTAAACAATTATGAAGTCGGAGAGCTTTTTAAGAAGCATGAATATCTGATGGAAAGCCCTGCGCTGAATGCAGAAGAAAAAAAGAAGTTTGGTGACATTCGGTATGTACGAGCGGGGAAGATCGAAGTAATGCGTTCGCTTCAAAAAACTTGCTGTTATTACTGGCTGTCTGAAAATTGCAAAGGAAAGCATTTTCGCAGGTACAAACAATTTTTCGAGACAGAAGTTTCTAAGTGGTTTGAGGATAGTTCTAAAAAATGGAATAGAACGGAATTTATAAAAAGCGTTGCCTGGTAAATAATAAGATAAACAAAAAACAGGAGTCGCTGCGTACGACATGGGTAACGCAAACCGACTCCTGTTTCAATTTTTCACTTAATCACCGATATCAGTATGTCCCTGCTCGAACTCCCATTGGAGACCGTATTTGTCAATAAAGTAGAAATACCGTACTTCACTGAGAATTTTAGCTGTCTGCTGTTTCCTTTCATCCATTTCCTTCATATCCTGATCGAAGAAATGAACCTCATCTGGATAGGTCTCGCTGATCTGGAATACTTGATAATCGTCAGTCTCATTGATCAGCCGTGTGTCCGGCATGGATTTAATATGTAAAAATGCTTCGTCGATGTTCGTGATTTTCAGTGCTACATGACGTGCGCCACTGACATCGTTGGCAGCGAAGAAGACAGGTTCTTTTCGTCCTTCCGGTGAATGGTACTGCATGAGTTCCAGTGTCAGTTTTGTGCCCGGTACATTTACAAAAGCGATAGAGACATCGCCGTCGGCAGCTTCTTTGACAAATCCGCCGGCTTTAAAGAAACCTTCGTTTCTCCAGTGGGACAGGTAATGATCCGGTACAACGCCCAACAGTTTCTGGTAATAGTCAACCGCCTCCATCATATCATCCATGAAAATACATACATGGGATAATCCGGCGAATTTTGGCATAGCAGCCTGTACATTTGAGTTCATCATTTAAATCAGATCCTTTCTTCATAAATTTGGGTCACAATGAGTAACGATCCAAAGAATGTTTTATTATGTGTAAGTATAAAAGAAAAATGCAGAAAAAACGCGTTTCTTTCGTGAAACCGTGTTTTTTCTGCGTGAAATAGTGATCTGATTTTCTGCAAAGATCAGCAGTTAAGGATGACGCATGCTGTCAGAATACCGTCTTCCATCTGATAACGGATATTTCCATCGTATTTATCAATAGCCATCAGGATGCTTTCTATCCCAGTTCCTTTTGACTTGATGATATCATTTTCGATCACAAGGTCCGTTTTACAAGGGTTACTGCACACGATCACAAGTTTCTCCTTTTTCATACGGAGATTTACTGTGATCTCATCCCGGGAACCGCATTCGATACATCCGTTTACTGCATTTTCCAGAAGATTTGAAAGGATCGCAACAAAATCCATATCTGCAATTGTTATATGCTCCGGTGTGTCGGCAGTTATAGAGATCGTAATTCCTTCTTTCTGTGCTTGATTATAAAAGTTGTTTAAAATGGCGTTGGCTGTAATATGTGGGCAAAAATCAATCTGACTTGCCGCATCCAGGCTTTGGATAAATTCTTCTATATAATGTATCGCTTCTTGTGGCTTCTATTGTTTCAGAAGCAGGTCAATATTTTGCATGTGATGTCGAAAATCATGACGCATGGCTTTGGCGGTTGATGCATGTTCTTTGGCCATGGCAAGCTGTCCTTGCAGGTATTGTACATTTTGAGTGATCAGTTCCATCTTCACTTCGGCATTCATGTGTTGGATCGTGCCAAATACAATCCACAGTACTGCACAATAAATCATCATGGTTGTGATAAACAGGATCATCTGTTCGGCGGAATGACCATCACGCATGAGGAAGTTGATAAGCGTTGCAAACACGGTTAAAAACAGAAAGGACACGAGGGAAATAGAGTACCAGGTCCGTTTTCTGTCTCCGGGTACTGTACGCATATAAGGACGCGCAAACCACAGATACAGCAGGACTGCAGGAACATTCAACAGTATTCGTACCAAGCTTCGTATATATATCTGTTTTACAATGGATAAATTCGGAAATAATCCATCACAGATCAAAATAGAAAGACAAATGATGATGCAGAACAAATTTGCATAAGTAACGATCAAAAATATTTTTTTGCTGAAACTATCAGATGAAGTATATAGGAAAAGTAGAATTGCTGGCAGGATGGTTCCGACAAATGAAAATGGAATCACATACGGAGAGTCTTTGCCAAGCAGGGAATATGCAAGTATGGCCCATAAAGTGAAGAATATAGCGTAAAGTCCATAGAGTAGAACCGTTTTTTTGATCGGATATTTTCGTTCTGTCATAGAAGCAAACCAGATGATATGTGCTACAACAGTGAGTATTGAGGTAACAGCCAGATGATTCATTGTATCATTACATCTCCTTCAGAGTGATCGAATGGTTGCTGAGTTCGGAATTGATAATTTGAGTATACCGTATCGTCAAGGGGATGTCCACTTTATTATTTTTCTAAAAATGATTGGAAGAGTCAGATTTATAGTGTATGATAAGAATGCAGGGTTAAGCTGTCAGAATTTACAACAGGAGGTTTACATCATGGAAAAAGCAAAGGTATATTATACTGATTTCCGGGCGAAGCTTGGCGAAGGTCTTCCGACGAAGCTGAAACGTCTGATGAAGAAAGCAGGAATCAGTGAGATTGATATGGAAAATAAATTTGTGGCGATCAAGATGCATTTTGGAGAGATGGGGAATATCAGTTATCTTCGTCCGAATTATGCCAAGGCGGTTGTTGATGTCGTGAAGGAGCTTGGGGGAAAGCCATTTCTTACAGATTGTAATACACTATATCCGGGTAGTAGAAAGAACGCACTGGAGCATCTTTACTGTGCATGGGAGAATGGATTTACACCGTTGAGTGTCGGATGTCCGGTGATTATCGGAGATGGCCTGAAGGGAACGGATGATATTGAAGTTCCGGTACAGGGAGGAGAGTACATAGAGAAAGCGAAGATCGGACGTGCCGTGATGGATGCGGATGTATTTATTAGTCTGACGCATTTTAAAGGGCATGAGACGACAGGTTTCGGTGGTACGATCAAGAATATCGGAATGGGATGTGGTTCCAGAGCCGGTAAGAAGGATCAGCATTCTGTTGGTAAGCCGACGATCGATCAGGAAGCCTGCAGAGGATGTAAGAGCTGTCTGAGAGAGTGTGCGAATGATGGTCTGATTTATGATGCTGATGCAAGAAAGATGTCTATTGATCTTGAACATTGTGTTGGTTGTGGAAGATGTATTGGGGCATGTAACTTTGATGCCATTTCATTTATGGACAGTGCGGCGACAAAGGTATTGAACTGCAAGATGGCAGAGTATACAAAGGCGGTTGTGGATGGAAGACCGAACTTCCATATTTCACTGATCGTTGATGTATCACCGAACTGTGACTGCCATCCGGAGAATGATGCACCGATTCTTCCGAATATCGGTATGTTTGCCTCTTTTGATCCGCTGGCACTGGATCAGGCATGTGCAGATGTCTGTCTTAGCGCGACACCGTTGCCGCACAGCCAGCTTGCAGATCGTATGGAAGAAGAGAATTTCTGCGATCATCATGATCATTTTGAGAATACAACACCGAATTCAGAGTACAAGACTTGTCTGGCACATGCAGAGAAGATCGGTCTTGGAACAAGAGCGTATGAATTGATCTATATGAAATAAATGTCAGATAAAAGAAGTATTGTAGTGAACAGTAACAGCAAATAAGCTTTACAATAAAAATGTTTTAGGAGGAATTGAAGATGAGTGAATTAAGAGTTGAGAGAAAAGAAAACATGGCTGGTGGAAAGGGACACGTTATTATCAAGCACATTCTGGAAGATAAGGAACTGAACGGAAAGTGCAAGATGTATGCAGAAGTTACACTGGAGCCGGGATGTTCTCTTGGATATCATGAGCATCACAACGAGAGTGAGACATATTATATCCTTCGCGGGGAAGGAAATTATGATGACAATGGACGTATCCGCCCGGTAAAGGCAGGAGATATGACATTTACACCGGATGGAATGGGACACGGACTGACGAATACAGGGGATACAGATCTTGTGTTTATGGCACTGATCATTTTGGATTAATGCATCCTATTTTTTGAGACTGGCCCATAAATTTTAAAAGTGCATCCGGCAATGATTTCGTAATTGATTTCGTTGCCGGGTGCACTTTTTGTAAAGGGAATATTGTGTTCTAATTGGAACTTTTGTATTTCCTGATCAGGCAGGAGATGACTCCGGCTGCACACAGTCCAAACAATACATTGTGGAGGGAACCGTATACATCAAGAGCTCCTTTCACTCCGTAGATCACTTCCGGTGAATCAGGGAGCAACGGGCTGAAGAGGAACGCAGCATAGGAAACCGCGAATACAAGGATAAAAGACCACAGGCCTCTTCCGGTATCTTCTCTCCAGCTGGAGACTCCGTCACGTACGCGGACGCGTGTCATTGACCAGAGAAGGGAGATGAATTCGAAGAACAGGAAGAGGGCAGCTACACATAAGTAAGCGGCCAGAGTCTGGGAAATCTTCTGTGTCTGGATTGCCTCCTGGATATCTCCGTACGGTGTGCTTGCACGGTAAAAGTTGTAGAGTACAAATGCTGTTGTGGCCAGAATTAACACAATAGAAAGCTGCTGAAGCAATGTGCTTGTGAGCCTTGATAATGCCTTTCCGCCTTTTTTGATCGGTGCGGCAAGTTTTACTCCGCCACCGGAACGTTTCCTGCCGGAGGAGCGTCTGTCGTAGTCACGATCATTATATGGATTATTATATGAATCATTATAAGGATTGTTGCGATTTGATCTTCTGTTGGAAGTGTTATAATCGTCCTCATAATAATCATCCTCATAATCTGCATCATCATCTTCATAATCATCGTCATATTCAGGAAGTACTTCTTCGAACTGGCTGTCATCGGAATCGTTAAAGTTATCTCGGTAATCGTCTGCGTTCATAACGATTGTCTCCGTGTTAGAATCAGGTCTGTTTCTTTGTTTTGTATCTTCAGAAGTATGAAAATTGATTTCTGGATCTTCTTCATATGTAACTTCAAAATCGTCATCGAAAATGTCTGAGAAATCATTCTTCGGGCTCATATCATTTACCTCACTTTCCATTTGAAACCATGTCGTTGCATGTATCTCACTATGTTATAACGTTTTCCGTGTTTTCTCAACCCTTTCAAATATGAATTTAAAAATTTTTAAGATTTTCAGTGTCTGAAATATCTGTTATACTGGAAGGGCGATGTGATTGATAAAAATGCAGAAAAACAGAAAGCAGGGAAAAGAATGAACTTAATTAATATAGAACATATTTCTAAAATATATGGGGAGAAAGTGATTTTTGATGATGCATCGTTTGGTGTTCAGCAGGGGGATAAGATCGGGATTGTTGGGATTAACGGAACCGGAAAGTCAACTTTTTTGAAGGTGGTTGCGGGAGAGGAAGTGCCGGATGAGGGGCAGGTTGTTCGTCAGAATGGTCTGAAGATTGCTTTTGTTCCGCAGAATCCGACATTTCCGGAGGGGATGGATATCCGTTCCTACGCACTTCAGGATGCAGATGCGGAGAGCTGGCAAGTGGAAAGTAATTTGACGGAACTTGGGATCACGCAGTGGGATCAGAAGATTGACACTTTATCCGGGGGACAGAAGAGACGTGTGGTTCTTGCGAAGATACTTGCAGGAGACTTTGACGTACTTCTTCTGGACGAGCCGACGAATCATCTGGATCAGGAGATGATTTCCTGGCTGGAAGATTATCTGAGATCTTACCGTGGAACTGTTCTTATGGTAACACATGACCGCTATTTCCTTGATCGTGTGACGAACCGTATCCTGGAGCTGAGCCATGGAAAGATGTATGGATATGATGCGGATTATTCCGGATTCCTTGAATTGAAGGCGCAGAGGGAAGAGATGGAGCTTGCAAGTCAGAGAAAGCGTCAGAGTATCCTTCGGATGGAACTGGAATGGGCGAAGCGTGGATGCCGTGCGAGAACGACAAAGCAGAAGGCAAGACTGGAACGTCTGGAAGCGTTGAAAGCAGGAAAAGCACCTGTGACGGATCAGACGGTGGAGCTTGATTCTGTAGAGACAAGAATGGGCAAGAAGACGATCGAACTTCATCATGTCAGCAAGCGTTTTGGGGAGAAGAAGATTCTGGATGATTTCAGTTATATTGTGCTTCGCAATCAGCGGCTTGGAATTATCGGACCGAACGGCTGTGGAAAATCTACGATTCTTAAGATGATCGCAGGTGTACTCAAGCCGGATGCAGGAGAGATTGAGATCGGTGAGACGATCAAGATCGGATATTTCGCACAGGAAGAACAGCATATGGATGATTCCCAGCGTGTGATCGATTATGTGAAGGATATTGCGGAGTATGTGACGACAAAGGACGGACAGATCAGTGCAAGCCAGCTTCTGGAGCGGTTCTTATTTACACCGGATATGCAGTATGCACCGATTGGTAAGCTTTCCGGAGGGGAGAAGAGAAGGCTTTATCTTCTTGGTGTTCTTGCGGAGAATGCGAATGTTCTGTTGTTTGACGAGGCCGGAAATAATCTGGATATCCCGACACTTACGATCCTTGAGGACTATCTGAATTCATTTACAGGAATCGTGATCACCGTATCACATGACAGATATTTTCTGGACAATGTAGTTGACCGTATCTTTGAACTGGACGGAAACGGCGGGATCCGACAGTTTGAGGGAGGATACACGGATTATGTAGAGGCGAAGAAACGCAGATTCGGAGAGGAAAGCAAAGTTATCACAGGAAAGTCTGAAATGAAACCGGCAGAGAAGTCCACAGAAGAGGAGACGCAGGAGAAGAAGACGGGAAAGAACTGGAAGGATGGACAGCGTCAGAAGGTGAAGTTTTCGTTCAAGGAGCAGCGAGAGTATGAGACGATCGATGAGGAGATCGCAAAGCTGGAAGAAAAGATAGCCTCTCTCGACCGTCAGATTGCCGCAAATGCAACGAATTCAGTGAAACTGCGTGAGCTGATGGAAGAGCAGGAGAAGGTAAGAGAGCAGCTCGAAGAGAAGGAAGAGCGCTGGATGTATTTGAATGAACTGGCAGAGGAATTTGGTCTGTGATGAAAAATCTCAAAAAAGAGGGTTGACAAAGCCGGTTCTAGTTGTTAATATTAAGTAAGTAAAAAACAGAACGCACTCTGTTTTATACAAATCATGGAAGGAGCGAGCCAGTCATCTTAGTCAGTCATAATATTTTCGCTTCCTGAAGTGAGAAAGAGAGGATACATATGAGAAGTCAGGTATTTTCACTGCTCGTAGATAACAATTCAGGTGTTTTGAGCAGAATTTCAGGACTCTTCAGCCGTCGTGGATACAGCATTGACAGTATTACGGCAGGTATGACAGCAGATCCTAGATTTACAAGGATTACAATTGTTTCATCCGGTGATGAGCAGATCCTATCACAGATTGAGAAACAGCTCCGTAAGCTGGAGGATGTTGTGGATATCAAGGCTTTGAAAGCGGAAGAGTCAGTCTGCAGAGAGCTGATCATGGTGAAGCTTCGTGCGAATGCCGCACAGCGTGGTGAGATTATCTCGGTTGCGGATATTTTCAGAGCAAAGATCGTAGATGTGGAAGAAGATTGTCTGATCATTGAATTGACAGGTACACAGAATAAGCTAGAAGCTTTCTTAAATCTTCTGAAGGATTACGAGATACTTGAACTTGCAAGAACCGGAATTACAGGACTTGCAAGAGGCAGCAAGGATGTTGCATTTTTCTGATCCGGTCAGGATCGGAGAACCGCAGGGAGAACTTGTAGAACAGATAAAGCTAGTAAAGGACAAGACCTTTCACTATATAGGATACCCCCGAAGAGATCGGGAGCATTCTACTCTATATTTTAAATTCATTTAGGAGGAATGCAAAATGGCAGCAAAAATTTATTATCAGGAAGATTGTAACCTTTCTCTTCTCGAAGGACAGAAGATCGCTATCATTGGATACGGAAGCCAGGGACATGCACATGCGCTGAACTTAAAAGAGTCAGGATGTGATGTTATCATCGGTCTGTACGAGGGAAGCCGTTCCTGGAAGAAAGCAGAAGAGCAGGGATTCAAAGTATATACAGCAGCTGAAGCTGCAAAGCAGGCTGACATCATCATGATTCTGATCAACGATGAGAAACAGGCTAAACTTTACAAAGAAGACATCGAGCCAAACCTTGAAGAAGGTAACATGCTTATGTTCGCTCATGGATTCAACATTCACTTCGGAACAATCGTACCACCAAAGAATGTTGATGTTACAATGATCGCACCTAAGGCACCGGGACATACAGTAAGAAGCGAGTATCAGGCTGGAAAAGGAACACCTTGTCTGGTAGCTGTAGAGCAGGATTACACAGGAAAAGCTCTTGACAGAGCACTTGCTTATGGTCTTGGAATCGGTGGAGCAAGAGCCGGAGTTCTTGAGACAACATTCAGAACAGAGACAGAGACAGACCTCTTCGGAGAGCAGGCTGTACTTTGTGGTGGTGTATGTGCACTTATGCAGGCTGGATTCGAGACTCTTGTTGAGGCTGGATATGATCCGAGAAATGCATACTTTGAGTGTATCCATGAGATGAAGCTGATCGTTGACCTGATTTACCAGTCAGGATTCGAAGGAATGAGATACTCTATCTCTAACACAGCAGAGTATGGTGATTACATCACAGGACCTAAGATCGTTACAGAAGATACAAAGAAAGCTATGAAGAAAGTTCTTTCTGATATCCAGGATGGAACATTTGCAAAAGACTTCCTGCTTGATATGTCTGAAGCAGGTGGACAGGTTCACTTCAAGGCTATGAGAAAACTTGCTGCTGAGCACCAGTCAGAGAAGGTTGGAGCTGAGATCAGAAAGCTTTACAGCTGGAGTGATGAGGACAAACTGATCAACAACTAATCAGTTGTCTGAGATTATAGAATAAGATAATAGAAGACCGGTACTTTCAGGTTAAGACTTGGAAGTGCCGGTCTTTTTCTCACTCATGCGAGCATGGCTCGTATCTGTATCTTTAGAACTGCCTGGCTCTGAACGTATAACAAAAGGCGCATCTGCCATGACGGTAGCAGATGCGCCTGAAAATTCTATTCTCTATTTATAATTAAGCGATAGAGTCAACAGCTTTGGAAAGACGAGCGATCTTTCTGGAAACTGTTTTCTTGTGATAAACACCCTTGCTTCCAGCTTTGGAAATCTCAACGATTGCTGTGTGAAGAGCAGCCTTAGCAGCCTCTACATTCTTCTCAGCTACAGCTGTCTCTACTTTCTTTACAGCTGTTTTAACCTTAGATTTGATTGCTTTGTTTCTAGCAGCTTTTGTCTCTGTTACTAAAATTCTTTTCTTTGCAGATTTAATATTAGCCAATGTGTGCACCTCCAAAATATTCTATCATATGATTTTCAAATGTGATTCATGTGTTCAATAGACTCGGACACGGACGTTCTATCGAAACATACTCATTTATTCTAGTCCAACAAACGTGTTCTGTCAATACATATTTTACAAAAAAATGCTAAAAATAGGCTGTAATAAGACAAATTATGGTTACTGTTCACTCCCGTGTCAATCACTTCGCTGATTGACACGGAGAAAAGGGAGGCTATGATGAAAAATTACAGTGTGCGTACGGATCTTGCACTTGAGGAGAAGGAACGTTTTGCATCTGACAATGTAGAAGTGCAGGGAGTTGTTCTGGAGGAAGAGTATGACGAGGAGAATGAGATCCGGCTGACCCGTGTGGTGATCGAGACGGAGAATGGAGCCAAGATCATGGGAAAACCGACAGGTATTTATCTGACACTGGAATCTCCGGATCTGGCATTGGAGGTGGAAGAAAATAGCAGGGTATTGCAGGAACGGATCTGTGATTGCATCCGGGAATTGATTTTTCATAAAATTTCCTGTGAAGATGGAAAAGAATTAAAGATTCTTTTTGTCGGGCTCGGTAACAGAGCGGTGACACCGGATGCGCTTGGCCCTTATGTTGCAGATCATCTGGAGGTAAACCGGCATATAGTAAAAGAATACGGAAAATATGCGATGCGTACGGAGCAATTGATTGTTCTTAGTGCAATTGTTCCCGGCGTGATGGGACAGACGGGGATGGAAACGGCGGAGATTGTTCGTGGAATTGTCCATGAGACGAAGCCGGATCTGATCCTTGCAGTGGATGCACTTGCTGCGCGAAACAGCAGACGATTGAACCGGACGATTCAGATTGCCGATACAGGAATTCATCCGGGTTCCGGTGTTGGAAATTACAGGAATGCAATGACGGAAGAATCTCTGGGGGTTCCTGTGATTGGAATCGGAGTGCCTACGGTTGTTGATGCGGCAACGATCGTCAATGATACGATGGAAAATTTCATCACTGCACTGGAGCAGTCGCAGGCATTAAGGAGTACAGGAGAGATTTTGCGCTCTTATAGTGCGGCGGAAAAATATGAGTTTGTAAAAGAATTGATCTCCCCACATTTAAATGGAATGTTTGTGACACCAAAAGATGTGGATGAAATGGTTCATCAGATCAGTCATACGATAGCAGCGTCCTTGAATCTTCTTTTTTCTGATATAAATGCAGGAGAAAGTGAATAGAATGATAGAAATGAGCGGAAGGACTCTGCAATGCGTGTGTATAAGAAAAAAACAATCCGACGTATGAAATGGTATGGGGTGATTCTGGTTCTGTCAGGTATTCCGTTAGGAATTGGGATGGGCCGGTCATTGGAAGAGGGGAGAACATTTTTATTAGAAGAAAGTCAGATTTATGCGCAGAAATTGTACCTTCCGCTTTTTTCTTATCAGAAAGAACAGGAATCAGAAAGGGAAGAGATCTTCAGGCTTCCACTTCATGTGTGGATGCCGTTGGCAGGATATCTGGAAGATCAGACAGAAAAAAGGGGAAAGGAAGAACCGGAGGAAGTATTGGAAGATGAGGAGACGATTGCATGGATTCTTCAGTGTCAGGCAAATGATGAACATGCGGTAGATGAAGAGGGAAAACTGGTCGGAGCAGAGCCGGAAACACAGGAAAGTGCTGTAGAACAGCCGGTTCCGGGAATGGATCTTTCTATTGAGCGGCTGCGTGATTTTGAATATCTGACAAGCAATCTTTATACAATAGACAGTTCTACAATGATCGGACCGGAGCAGCTTAATGTGGATGATCTTTTAAACCGGAGTATGAAGATAGATCAAAGTACAGGAGGTCCGAAAATTTTGATCTTTCATACGCATTCACAGGAAGAATTTGCCGACTCCATACCGGGTGATCCATCTACAAGCATCGTTGGGATTGGGGAATATCTGACGCAGTTATTAAATGCGGATGGGATTGAGACGCTTCATGACAGCGGAGTGTATGATATTATTAATGGGAAGCTTGACCGCAGCAGGGCATATGAGAATGCAGAAAGTGCAGTACGGCCGGTTCTGGAAGCGAATCCGACGATTGAAGTTGCAATCGATCTTCACAGAGACGGTGTAAATGAGAATACACATCTGGTAACGGAAGTGAATGGAAAACCGACTGCGAAGATTATGTATTTTAATGGATTGAGCAGGACACGGACAAATGGCGATATTGCCTATCTGTATAATCCATATATCCAGGATAATCTGGCGTTCTCCTTGCAGATGCAGATTGCATCGGAACAGTATTACCCGGGATTTGCAAGGCATATTTATCTGAAAGCTTACCGTTATAATCTTCATCTGCTGCCAAAGTCTCTGTTGATCGAAGCAGGGGCGCAGACAAATACGGTGGAAGAGATGAAGAATGCAATGGAGGTACTGGAACGGACATTAAAGCGGGTAGTTACAGAATAAACGGTTGTTGGATAGTTACAGTCCTTTCCTATCAGAAGAAGGTTGACAGAACATATGAGCGAAAAAGAAGTTGAAAATCAGATGGTTAAATGATATCATATTTGTTGATTGACTGTATAGAACAGTTTGAGTTCGAGAAAGAAGGAGAAAGAGTAATGGCGGGAAATAATACATACGATGCAGGGAGTATCGCGGTATTGGAAGGTCTTGAGGCAGTACGGAAACGCCCGGGAATGTATATAGGAAGTGTTTCTACAAAAGGACTGAATCATCTGATCTATGAGATCGTGGATAATGCAGTAGATGAGCACCTGGCAGGATTCTGCAGTGAGATCCAGGTGACATTGGAAAAAGACGGATCTGCAACCGTTTCAGATAACGGTCGTGGAGTTCCGGTTGATATGCATCAGAAGGGTGTATCTGCGGCTCGTCTGGTTTATACGACACTCCATGCAGGTGGTAAGTTTGATGATTCTGCATATAAGACAAGTGGTGGACTTCACGGAGTAGGTTCCTCTGTTGTAAATGCTCTTTCTACTTATATGGATGTGAAGATCAGCAGGGATGGATTTGTTCATCATGACCGGTACGAGAGAGGAATCCCGGTGATCGAACTGGAAGATGGACTTCTTCCTAAGATCGGAAAGACGAGAAAGACGGGAACAACGGTAAATTTTCTGCCGGATGATACGATCTTTGAGAAGACGAAGTTCAAAGCGGAAGAGGTTAAGAGCCGTCTGCATGAGACTGCGTATCTGAATCCGAATCTGACGATCGTGTTTGATGATAAGAGAGATGGAAGTGTTGAGCACATCGTTTATCATGAACCGGAAGGAATCATTGGATTTATCCAGGATCTGAACCGTAAGAAAGAAGTACTTCATGACCCGGTTTATTTTAAAGGGGAAGCAGACGGGATTGAAGTAGAGGTAACCCTGCAGTATGTGAATGAGTTTCATGAGAATGTACTTGGATTTTGTAATAATATTTATAATGCAGAGGGCGGAACACATCTGACAGGATTTAAGACAACCTTTACAACTGTCATGAACCAGTATGCGAGAGAGATAGGAATCCTGAAAGAAAAGGATGCGAATTTTACCGGTGCAGATATCCGTAACGGAATGACTGCAATTGTATCCATTAAGCACCCGGATCCGAGATTTGAGGGGCAGACGAAGACAAAGTTGGATAACCCGGATGCGGCGAAAGCAGTCAGCAAGGTAACAGGAGAAGAGATTGTTCGTTTCTTCGATCGAAATCTGGATACACTGAAGACAGTTCTTTCCAGTGCGGAGAAAGCTGCGAAGATCCGCAAGACAGAAGAGAAGGCAAAGACCAATCTCCTGACAAAGCAGAAGTATTCTTTTGACAGTAACGGAAAGCTGGCAAACTGTGAGAGTAGAGATCCGAAGAAGTGCGAGATCTTTATCGTCGAGGGAGATTCCGCCGGTGGTTCTGCGAAGACAGCGAGAAACAGAAATTACCAGGCAATCCTTCCGATCCGTGGTAAGATCTTAAATGTCGAGAAAGCAAGTATTGATAAGGTGCTTGCCAATGCAGAGATCAAGACGATGATCAATGCATTTGGCTGCGGATTTTCTGAAGGATACGGAAATGACTTTGATATTACAAAGTTGAGATATGATAAGATCATCATCATGGCCGATGCCGATGTCGATGGTGCACATATTTCTACCTTATTGCTCACCTTATTCTATCGCTTTATGCCGGAGCTTATTTTTGAAGGACATGTATATATTGCAATGCCGCCACTTTATAAGGCAATGCCAAAGAGTGGAGAAGAAGAGTATCTGTATGATGATAAGGCACTGGAACGTTATAGAAAGACACATACAGGTCCGTTCACACTTCAGCGTTACAAAGGTCTTGGAGAGATGGATGCGGAGCAGCTCTGGGAGACAACACTGGATCCGGAGAGACGTATGTTGAAACGAGTAGAGATTGAGGATGCCCGAATGGCTTCGAGTGTAACGGAGATGCTGATGGGAACTGAAGTACCGCCGCGTCGTAATTTTATCTATGAAAATGCGACAGAGGCAGAACTGGATATCTAAGGAGAAGAAGAATGAGTAATGAATCACAGATCATAAGGACAGAATATTCTGATCTTATGAAGAAATCTTATATTGATTATGCGATGAGTGTTATTATCGCCAGAGCACTTCCGGATGTCCGTGATGGTCTCAAGCCGGTTCAGCGTCGTACACTTTATGATATGTACGAGCTTGGTATCCGTTATGATAAGCCTTATCGTAAGAGTGCACGTATCGTCGGAGATACGATGGGTAAATATCATCCGCATGGAGACAGTTCCATCTACGATTCTCTTGTAGTAATGGCGCAGGACTTCAAGAAGGGACAGGTTCTTGTTGACGGGCACGGTAACTTTGGATCCATTGAGGGAGACGGAGCTGCTGCGATGCGTTATACAGAGGCGCGCCTTACGAAGTTCACGCAGGAAGTATGTCTGGCCGATCTGGATAAGAATGTTATTGATTTTGGTCCGAACTTTGATGAGACGGAGAAGGAACCGCTTGTGCTTCCGATGCGTGTGCCGAACCTTCTGATCAATGGTGCGGAAGGAATTGCAGTCGGTATGGCGACAAGTATCCCGACACATAATCTCTGCGAAGTGGTCGATGCGGTCAAGGCATATATGAAGAATGACAAGATCACTACAAAGCAGCTGATGAAATATATCAAAGGACCGGATTTCCCGACCGGAGGAATTGTGGTCAATAAGGATGATCTTCCGGCAATCTATGAGAGCGGACAGGGGAAGATCAAGCTGCGTGGAAAAGTGGAAGTGGAAGAATTAAAAGGCGGCAAGAAGCAGCTTGTGATCACAGAGATCCCATACACGATGATCGGAGCCGGAATCGGAAAGTTCTTAAACGATGTCTGCAATCTTGTGGAATCCAAGAAGACGACAGATATCGTTGATATTTCAAACCAGTCTTCAAAAGAAGGAATCCGTATCGTGATCGAATTGAAGCGTGGTGCGGATGTTGAGAACCTGAAGAACATGCTTTATAAGAAGACACGTCTGGAAGATACATTTGGCGTAAATATGCTGGCGGTTGCGAATGGCAGACCGGAGACTTTAAGTCTGAAACAGATCATAGAACATCATGTGGATTTCCAGTTTGAGCTTGCAACGAGGAAATATACAACTTTGCTTGGCAAAGAGCGGGAGAAGAGTGAAGTTCAGGAAGGTCTGATCAAAGCATGTGATGTGATCGACCTGATCATTGAGATTTTACGAGGAAGTAAATCTGTAAAAGATGCGCGTGCCTGTCTGGTAAACGGTGAGACGGAAAACATTAAGTTCAAGTCTGCGATTTCCAAAAAGATGGCGGCAATGCTCCGTTTTACAGAACGTCAGGCAACGGCAATTCTGGAGATGCGTCTTTATCGTCTGATCGGTCTGGAGATTGAAGCACTTCAGAAAGAACATGAGAAGACATTAGAAAATATTGCCCGTTATGAAGATATTTTAAATAACTATGATTCTATGGCAGGCGTGATCATGGAAGAGCTTGACAGTTATAAAAAAGAATTCGGAAGAAAGCGTCGTACCGTTGTGGAGAATGCAGAAGAAGCTGTTTTTGAAGAGAAGAAGATTGAAGAGCAGCAGGTCGTCTTTCTGATGGATCGCTTTGGTTACGCGAAGACAGTGGATACCGGAGTCTATGAGAGGAATAAAGAAGCTGCAGACAAAGAGAATAAATACATTGTGCATTGTATGAACATTGGAAAACTCTGTCTGTTTACAGATGAAGGCAAGATGCATCAGGTGAAGGTGCTTGATCTTCCACATGGAAAGTTCAGAGACAAAGGGATTCCGATTGATAATGTAAGTAATTATTCAAGCAGTGAAGAACAGATTGTTATGATCTGTGAAGAAGAGCAGATGCGTTATTCAAAATTATTGTTTGCAACAGCACAGGGAATGATCAAGCGTGTGGATGGAAGTGAGTTCCAGGTATCCAAGCGCACGATCGCGGCAACAAAGCTGCAGGAAGAAGACAGGCTTGTCGCAGTGAAGGTTGTGACGGAGTATCAGAATGTTGTCCTTCAGACGAAGAACGGATATTTCCTGAGGTTTTTATCTGCGGATGTTCCGGAGAAGAAAAAAGCAGCTGTCGGTGTCAGAGGAATTAAGCTTCAGAAGAAGGATGAATTAGAAGAAGTTTATCTTTTTGAAGAAGGAACAGAGACGAAGATTACTTATGGAGAAAAGACAGTTTCACTGAACCGCCTGAAATTGGCGAAACGGGATGGAACAGGAACCAAAAGCCGCTAGAAGTCTTGCCGGAAGCGGAGACGGTGAAGAAAGAGAAAGTCAAGGGGATTTCTAAGGTGTTGTAAGAAAATGTGCAAAAACCCTTGATTTCCTCAAAGAAAAGTGCTAGAGTAAATATAGTTACATAAGGAATTGGCAGAAGAGTGGACGAAAGTTCACTCTTCTTTGGTGATATGGAAAATTCTTTATGAATCAGATCACAAACTATATTATAGAAGAAAAGGAGTTTGACGCAGCGTGTCCAGAAGAGAAGATTATGAACAGCAGACAGAAGCACTTCTCGAGCCTATCGTAGAGGAACTCGGGTTTGAGCTGGTAGATGTAGAATATGTGAAAGAAGGAGGTACCTGGTACCTTCGCGCGTATATTGACAAACCAGGCGGAATTGCCGTGGATGACTGTGAGGCAGTCAGCAGGAGATTCTCCGATATCCTTGATGAGAAGGATTATATTGAAGACTCCTATATCTTTGAAGTAAGTTCTCCGGGACTTGGAAGACCACTTAAGAAAGAGAAGGATTTTAAGAGAAATCTTGGAGAAGAAGTAGAGATCCGCACATACCGTGCAATCGACCGACAGAAAGAGTTCGTCGGAATTTTAAAGAGTTATGATGAGAATACAGTGACCATCACATACGAAGATGAGACAGAGCAGACATTTGACAGAAAAGAAATCGCTTTGATCCGTCAGGCTTTGGATTTTTAATTTAGGAGGAAAGAAAAATGAACACAGAATTACTCGAAGCATTGGATATTCTTGAAAAAGAGAAAAACATCAGCAAGGATGTCATGTTGGAGGCCATTGAGAATTCACTTTTAAGTGCATGTAAGAACCATTTCGGAACATCCGATAATATTAAGATCGTTATGGATCGCAACACATGTGACTACTCTGTATACGCAGAGAGAGAAGTTGTTGAAGAAGTATTTGATCCTGCAATCGAGATCAGTCTTGAGGATGCAGAGAAGATCAATCCGGCACTTCATATCGGAGATATCGCACAGGTTGAGCTTCATTCCAAGGAATTCGGACGTATTGCAACACAGAATGCAAAGAACCTGATTCTTCAGAAGATCAGAGAAGAAGAGCGCAAGGCAGTATTTGATCAGTATTTCGAGAAAGAGAAGGATATCGTAACAGGTATCGTACAGCGTTATATTGGCAAGAATATCAGTGTGAATCTTGGAAAAGCAGATGCAATCCTTACAGAGAACGAACAGGTGAAAGGAGAGCATTTCGAGCCGACAGAGCGTATTAAGCTTTATATCGTAGAAGTTAAGAACACACCAAAGGGACCAAAAATCCTTGTATCCCGTACACATCCGGAACTTGTAAAACGTCTGTTTGAATCAGAGGTTGCAGAGGTAAAAGACGGAACAGTTGAGATCAAGAGCATTGCCCGTGAGGCTGGTTCCCGTACAAAGATGGCTGTATGGTCTAACGATCCGAATGTTGATCCGGTCGGAGCTTGTGTTGGTATGAACGGTGCAAGAGTAAATGCAGTCGTAAAAGAGCTTCGTGGTGAGAAGATTGATATCATTAACTGGGATGAGAATCCGGCACTTCTGATTGAGAATGCACTCAGCCCTGCGAAGGTTATTTCTGTTATGGCTGATCCGGATGAGAAGATTGCAGGAGTTATTGTTCCTGATTATCAGCTTTCACTTGCAATTGGTAAAGAAGGCCAGAATGCAAGACTTGCAGCTCGTCTGACAGGATACAAGATCGATATCAAGAGTGAGACACAGGCAATTGAGTGTGGAGATCTTCCGGAGAACTACATGGAGCAGATGGGTATGGTCGGAGAAGAAGGCTATACAGTCGGAGAAGAGGAAGAAGAGTACGATGATGTTCCGGCAGCGGCAGATGCAGCTGATGAAGACGGAGCAGATGAGATTGAATTCGTTGAGACAGACGAAGAGTAAGATCTGAGGGAGTGAATTGTTTGGCAGTAAAGAAGAAAGTACCTATGCGTAAATGTGTAGGCTGCGGCGAGATGAAACCAAAGAAGGAACTGATTCGGATCCTCAGAACAGAGGAAGAAGAATTTGTCATTGACACAACCGGAAAGAAAAACGGACGTGGAGCGTATCTCTGTCCGCAGAAGGCATGTTTTGAGCAGGCTGTGAAGAACAGAGGACTGGAGCGTTCCTTTAAGCAGGCAATACCGCAGGAAGTATATGAACGGCTGGAAAAGGAGATGGATGAGATTGGCTAGAGATAAAGTACTGTCTCTGATCAGTCTGGCAACGAAAGCGGGGCGCTGCGCAAGCGGTGAATTTATGACAGAAGGACAGACAAAGTCTGGAAGAGCAAGCCTTGTAGTTGTTGCAGAAGACGCTTCAGATAATACAAAGAAAAAATTCCGTGATATGTGTAAATTTTATAAAGTTCCAATGATAGTTTACGGAGATAAAGATACCTTGGGGCATGCGATGGGAAAACAATTCCGTGCATCTCTGGCGATATTAGACGAAGGATTTGCAAAAGGAATATTAAAAGAACTGAAATCCCGTACCTGATGAATGGGAGTAGAAGACAAAGGTTCCCCGTTGATTGCTTGAAGGAGGTAGATTTATATGGCAGATGAGAAGATGCAGAATGAAAATAAAAAGAGTTTAAACACCAGGGAGGATAACGTGGCAGAAGATATTAGAAGAGAAGCAGCTGGCAAAGATGCTGAGATGGCTGCAGATAAAACAACAGAAAAAGAGGGTGCTCCAAAGAAGAAAAATCTTGCATTTGTAGTTCGCCCACAGAATTCAAAGAACAGCAGCAGACTGCAGGGAAAACGTCCGGGACAGGGACGTCAGGGACAGAACCAGGGTCGTCCAAACGGTGATGGAAAACGCCCGGCAGCAGGACAGAGCCGTTCGAATGGTGAAGGAAAACCGGCTCGTACAGAGAAACCGGCAGCAAAAAGCGAAAGACCGGTTCGTGCAGCAGAGGACAGACCGGCACGTCCGGCACAGAACGGAGCACGTTCTGAGAGACCGCAGGGATCAAGAACAGAAAGAACAGGACGTCCGAGTGGTGAGGGAAGACAGGTACGCTCTGACAGACCGGGACAGAAACCATTTGGAGACAGACGTTCTAATGGCGAGAACAGAGGCGAAAACAGAGGACCACGTCAGGACAGAGACGGACGCGGACAGCGTTCTGACAGAGGAGGACGTGACGGATTCCAGGGACGCGACAACCGTGATGGAAGAGAGAACCGTGACGGAAGAGACGGACGCGGACAGGGACAGCGCTCTGACAGAAGAAATGACAATCGCAGAAACGACAGAAGTGACGCTACACCGATCGTAGAACAGCAGAAGACACAGAGAAACAAAGCGAAAGACAAAGAAAGAGATAATAAGAAGAAAGAATACAGAGATGAAGCTTTCGAAGGAAAAGGAAGAAAAGGCAAGAAGCAGAAACCGGCAGTGGAAGTGAAGAAGCCACAGGTGAAGGAAGAGAAGCAGGAAGAGCAGATCAAACAGATCGTGATTCCAGAAGTTCTTACAATTAAAGAGCTTGCTGATAAGATGAAGATCGTTCCTTCTGTTATTGTTAAGAAGCTTTTCATGCAGGGCAAGATCGTAACTGTAAACCAGGAAGTTGATTATGAGACAGCAGAAGAGATCGCGATGGAATTCGATGTTCTCTGTGAGAAAGAAGAAGTTGTAGATGTAATCGAAGAACTTCTGAAAGAGGATGAAGAAGACGAAAGCCTTATGGTAAAACGCCCACCGGTTGTATGTGTTATGGGTCATGTTGACCATGGTAAGACATCTCTTCTGGATGCAATCCGTAACAGTAATGTAACAGGTCGTGAGGCCGGTGGTATCACACAGCACATCGGTGCATCTGTTGTTGAGATTAACGGAGAAAAGATCACATTCCTCGACACACCGGGACATGAGGCATTTACTGCAATGCGTATGCGTGGAGCAAACTCTACAGATATCGCAATCCTTGTAGTTGCTGCGGATGACGGTGTTATGCCACAGACAATTGAGGCGATCAACCATGCGAAAGCAGCAGGAATTGAGATTATCGTTGCGATCAACAAGATCGATAAGCCAAGTGCGAATGTTGAACGTGTAAAACAGGAACTGACAGAATACGAACTGATTCCGGAAGACTGGGGCGGAAGCACAATCTTTGTTCCGGTATCAGCGCATACACATGAAGGAATCCAGGATCTTCTTGAGATGATCCTTCTGACAGCAGAGGTTATGGAACTGAAAGCGAACCCGAACCGTGCCGCACGTGGTCTTGTGATCGAGGCTGAGCTTGATAAAGGTAAGGGATCTGTTGCAACTGTTCTTGTACAGAAAGGTACACTTCACGTAGGAGATGCGATCGCAGCAGGAAGCGCTCATGGTCGTGTAAGAGCGATGATGGATGACAAGGGAAGACGTGTGAAAGAAGCAGGTCCGTCCCAGCCGGTTGAGATCCTTGGTCTGAATGATGTTCCGAATGCGGGAGAAGTATTCGTAGGATGTGAGTCTGATAAAGAAGCAAGAGCGTTTGCAGAGACATTTATTTCCCAGAACAAGGTAAAACTTCTGGAAGAGACGAAGTCCAAGATGTCTCTGGATGATTTGTTCAACCAGATCCAGGAAGGTAACCTCAAAGAACTTGATATTGTTGTTAAGGCTGATGTTCAGGGATCTGTAGAGGCAATCAAGCAGAGTCTTCTGAAGCTGAGTAACGATGAAGTTGTTGTTAAGATCATCCATGGCGGTGTTGGTGCGATCAATGAATCTGACGTTATCCTTGCATCTGCATCAAATGCGATCATCATTGGATTTAACGTTCGTCCGGATGCAACAGCGAAAGATATCGCCGAGCGCGAGGGTGTTGACTTAAGACTTTACAGAGTTATCTACAATGCCATCGAAGATGTAGAGGCAGCCATGAAGGGTATGCTTGATCCTGTCTTTGAGGAGAAGGTTCTCGGTCATGCGGAAGTACGTCAGACATTCAAGGCATCAGGAGTTGGAACAATTGCCGGTGCGTATGTGCTTGACGGTATCTTCGAGAGAAACTGTTCTGTTCGTCTGATCCGTGACGGAATCGTTGTATTCGACGGACCGCTGGCATCTCTGAAGCGTTTCAAAGATGATGTGAAGGAAGTCAGAACAGGATATGAGTGTGGTTTCGTATTCGAGAACTACAATGACATTAAAGAAGGCGATCAGGTTGAAGCCTACAAGATGGTAGAGACAGAACGCAAGTAAGAATAAAAGATGCTGACATTTGCAGAGTGTTGTAATTGTCAGCAGGTGACAGAATTGTTACTCGTGCAGGGGTCATACATTGCAGGAGTAACTTTTCTGTATAAAAAAGGAGTTATAACATGAGAAAGAACAGTATTAAGAATACAAGAGTCAATGCAGAAGTACAGCGTGAGCTGAGTAATATCCTGCGTGGCGGGATCAAAGATCCACGTGTTGCACCGCTGACATCTGTTGTTGCTGTTGAAGTAGCACCGGATCTTAAGACATGCAAGGCATATATCAGTGTTCTCGGAGACAAGAAAGCACAGGAAGATACGATCAAAGGTCTTCAGAGTGCAGAGGGATATATCCGCAGAGAACTTGCACGTACAGTGAATATGCGCAACACACCACAGATTACATTTATCGTAGACCAGTCCATTGAATATGGAGTAAATATCAGCAAGAAAATTGACGAAGTGACAAGAGATTTGAAGGATGGAGCTGAGGAATAGATGATCGTATTAAACGATGTATTAAAAGGGAAACACAGTGTAGCCATTGGCGGACACATTCGTCCGGATGGGGACTGCGTTGGTTCTACAATTGGATTATATCTTTATCTGACCACTTATTATCCGGAGATTGAGACAGATCTGTATCTGGAGGAGATTCCGGAAGCATTTCAGATGATGGGACACAGAGATGTGCCGAAGCATGAGATTGTAGAAGGCAAAGTTTATGACCTTTTCATCAGTCTGGATTGCGGGGACGAAAGACGTCTTGGTTTTTCCGAGCCGGTGTTCCAAAATGCAAAGGAAACTTTATGTGTGGATCACCATGTCAGTAACGAGTCTTTTGCAGACACGAATTATATCGTGCCGGATGCAAGTTCTACTTCTGAACTTGTTTTTCGTCTGCTGGATGAGGAGAAGATTACGGAAGAAATCGCATCTTTCCTTTATATGGGGATTGTGCATGATACCGGAGTGTTCCAGTATTCCTGTACTTCACCGGAGACAATGGAAGTCGGTGCTGCACTTTTAAGAAAAGGGATCAATGGAAGCGCGATCATTGACGGAACATATTTTGAAAAATCCTATGTTCAGAATCAGATGCTTGGGAAGGCACTTCTTGAGAGTATGATGATCCTGAATAAGAAAGCGGTTGTCTCAGTGATACGTTTGAAAGAAATGGAGTTCTTCCAGGCAAAACCGTCTGATCTGGATGGAATTGTCAGCGTATTGCGTCAGACAAGAGGTGTGGAGGTTGCAATCCTTCTTTACGAGCTCGAACCGCAGACATTTAAAGTAAGCCTTAGATCAAAAGAAATCGTTGATGTAAGTGCAGTTGCGAAATATTATGGTGGTGGCGGTCATGTGAGAGCAGCCGGTGTTACAATGAAAGGTTCCCCGCATGATGTGATCAACAATCTGACACTTTTAATTGAAAGACAGCTTAGAGCGGCAGAAGAGAAAAACGAGGAAAAATGATAAACGGAATAGTTAATATTTACAAAGAAAAAGGATATACTTCCCATGATGTGGTTGCAGTTCTTCGAAAAGTTGTCGGACAGAAGAAGATCGGTCATACAGGTACGCTTGATCCGGATGCAACGGGAGTCCTTCCGGTGTGTCTTGGAAGAGCAACAAAGGTTTGTGAGCTTCTGACAGATCATGATAAGACATATGAGGCTCTGCTGCTTTTAGGAAAGACGACAGATACGCAGGACATTTCCGGAGAGGTTCTGGAAGAGAAGGACCCGGGTGATCTGACGGAAGAGGAAGTGCGTTCCTGTATCGAATCATTTATCGGAGAATATGATCAGGTTCCGCCGATGTACTCTGCGTTGAAAGTGAATGGGAAGAAGCTTTATGAGCTTGCCCGTGAAGGAAAGACCGTGGAGCGTAAGAGCAGAAAAGTCCAAATTCATGGAATTCGCATTCTGGAGATGAATCTTCCGCATGTGCGTATGGAGGTGGACTGTTCTAAGGGAACATATATCCGTACTTTGTGCCATGACATTGGAGAGAAACTTCAGGTGGGCGGATGTATGGAAGAACTTGAGCGTACGAAAGTCGGCCGTTTCCTGAAAGAAGATGCAGTAACACTGGATGAAGTGCGACAGAAGATGGAACAGGGAGAAGGTGCAGAACTTTTCACTCCTCTGGATCAGATCTTCGCGGAACTGCCGGCCGTTACTGTGACGGATGCGAAGGCATGGATGTCTTATAACGGAAATGATCTTCCGGAACGTTTTCTGTTAGAAAAAGAAGCGTGGACAGATGGGCAGGAAGTCAGAGTATATGATTCCAGAAAGAATTTTATCGGCCTTTATCAGTATCGTGCACCGAAGAAGCTGTTCCATATTAAGAAAATGTTTCTGGATCCTGAAGCAGAAAAAATTGAGAAATAAAGGACGAATAAGACAGACATGCAATATATAAAAGGATTAGATGCCTTTGACGGAAGAAATCACACAGCGGTAACGCTTGGAAAGTTTGATGGATTGCACAGAGGACATCAGAAGCTGCTCAACAGAATAATGAAATATGCGCAGAAGGAAGATTGCGACAGTGTCGTTTGTGCCTTTGATATGGACAGAGACTGTCTGATGACAAATGAAGAGCGAAGAGCATTTCTTGAGGACAAGGTAGATTATCTGATCGAGATTCCATTTACGAGAGAAATGATGGAGATGGAAGCAGAGAAATTTATCGATGAAATCCTGCATAAGAAGCTGCACGCATCACACATTGTTGTCGGAACGGACTTTAACTTTGGTCATGAAAAAAGAGGAAATCACCAGATGCTGGAGAAATATGCAGCGAAATATGGCTATACAGTTGATGTGGTCGAGAAAGCATATTACAAAGACCGGGAGATCAGCAGCACTTATATCAGGGAACTTCTTCTCGATGGAAATGTTCCTCTTGCAAATGAGCTTTTAGGGTATCCGTATGAGATCACCAGTGTTGTGGAACATGGACAGCAGCTTGGAAGAACACTTGGATTTCCGACAATGAATCTTGCACCGCAGGAAAAGAAAATCCTGCCAAAGTACGGTGTCTATGCCTGTCGCGTCCTTGTGGATGGCGTATGGTATGGCGGTGTGGGAAATGCCGGGGTGAAACCGACCGTTGCGCAAGAGAAAAGACGGTTGTTTGAAGTTTATGTTTACGGATATGAAGGCGATGCTTACGGGAAGACTGCCACAGTGCAGATCCTGGAGTTTGAACGTCCGGAAACGAAATTTCATTCGGTTGAAGAACTTAAAGACCGCGTGATGAAAGATATGCGGTATGGAGAGGAATATCTGAAAAATCATCCATTCGATGAAAGATAAAAGATTTTAAATTTGTGCTTTACAAGCAGATATCTCTGTGCTATACTATCCGAGGTATCAAATCAGCCGGTGTTCGGTAATCGGATCACTCCGACCATTGCTTAATGCCAGGCGGTTTAACTAAGAATTTTAAGGAGGATATTACAATGATCGCAAAAGAGAAGAAACAGGCTATCATCAAAGAATTTGGAAGAACAGAGGGAGATACAGGATCACCGGAAGTACAGGTTGCTATCCTTACAGCAAGAATCAACGAGCTGACAGATCACTTCAAAGCTAACCCGAAGGATCACCACTCAAGAAGAGGACTTCTTAAGATGGTTGGACAGAGAAGAGGACTTCTTGCATACCTCAAGAAAGTAGATATCGAGAGATACCGTGCTCTGATCGAGAAACTTGGTCTGAGAAAATAATAAGATTTTCCAAAGAAGAAGATCAATTGACAGATCAGAAACTGCATCTGATGATGTGGTTTCTGGTCTGTTTCTTTTTGTCTGAATTTTTGGTACTTTTTGGTCTTTTTTTGGAAAACTATTTACTTCTTATTATAGAATATGATATAATTTAAAAGCTTATGGGTAGAGAAGAACCGAGACCACTGAAAAGTGTATTATCCAACGACTACAGTGGGTTTCAATTGCTATAGAATAGTACATTTTTCAGTAGTTTCGGAGCAAATTGTTCTGCTCATATAAAACGAAGATAAGATAAAAAGGAGAAAACCATGTATAAAAAGTTTGAAATGGAACTGGCCGGCAGAACACTGCGTGTAGATGTTGACCGTGTGGCAAAACAGGCGAATGGTGCAGTGCTGATGCATTATGGTGACACAACTGTACTGTGTACAGCAACAGCATCTGACAAGCCGAGAGAAGGAATTGATTTCTTCCCACTCAGCGTAGAGTATAATGAGAGAATGTACGCTGTAGGAAAGATCCCGGGAGGATTTAATAAGAGAGAAGGTAAAGCATCTGAGAATGCGATCCTGACAGACCGTGTCATCGATCGTCCGATGCGTCCTCTTTTCCCGAAAGATTATAGAAATGACGTAACACTTGAGAACCTTGTTCTTTCTGTAGATCAGGACTGCAGCCCGGAGCTTACAGCTATGCTCGGTGCCGCACTTGCAACAAGTATTTCTGATATCCCGTTTGACGGACCGATCTCTACAACACAGGTTGGACTCGTTGACGGAGAGTTCGTATTCAACCCGACAGCAGCACAGAAGGAAGTATCTGATCTTGCATTGACAGTTGCTTCTACAAAGGAAAAGGTTATCATGATCGAGGCCGGTGCGAAGGAAGTTCCGGAAGCGAAGATGATCGAAGCTATCTTTGCGGCACATGATCTGAACCAGGAAGTGATCGCTTTCTTTGACACGATCGTTGCAGAGTGTGGAAAGCCGAAACATGAGTATCAGAGCTTTGCTGTTCCGCAGGAACTCTTTGATGCGATCCAGGAGATCGTTCCGGCTGCTGAGATGGAAGAGGCTGTATTTACAGATGACAAGCAGACAAGAGAAGAGAATATCCGTGTGATCACAGAGAGACTCGAGGAAGCATTTGCAGACAACGAAGAGTATCTTGCGAAGCTTGGTGAGGCTGTTTACCAGTATCAGAAGAAGACAGTAAGAAAGATGATCCTCAAAGATCATAAGCGTCCGGATGGTCGTGCGATCGATCAGATCAGACCGCTTGCAGCAGAAGTAGACCTGATCCCGAGAGTTCATGGTTCTGCTATGTTCACAAGAGGACAGACACAGATCTGCACAATGACAACACTTGCTCCACTTTCTGAAGCACAGAAGCTTGACGGTCTTGATGAAGCAGAGAAGACAAAGAGATATATGCATCACTACAACTTCCCGTCCTACTCTGTAGGAGAGACAAGACCTTCCAGAGGACCTGGACGTCGTGAGATCGGACATGGAGCACTGGCTGAGAGAGCACTTCTTCCGGTACTTCCAAGCGAGTCTGAGTTCCCATATGCGATCCGTACAGTATCTGAGACATTTGAGTCTAATGGATCTACATCACAGGCAAGTGTCTGCGCATCCAGTATGTCACTGATGGCAGCAGGTGTGCCGATCAAGTCTGCTGTAGCAGGTATCTCTGCAGGACTTGTAACAGGTGAGACAGATGATGATTACCTTGTACTGACAGATATCCAGGGACTCGAGGACTTCTTCGGAGACATGGACTTCAAGGTGGCAGGTACTCACAAAGGTATCACAGCAATCCAGATGGATATCAAGATCCACGGACTGACAAGACCGATCATCGAAGAAGCAATCGCTGCTACAAAGAAAGCAAGAACTTACATCATGGATGAAGTTATGAGTAAAGCAATTGCTGAGCCTAGAAAAGAAGTTGGAGAGTTTGCACCGAAGATTATTCAGATGCAGATCGATCCACAGAAGATCGGTGATGTTGTCGGACAGCGTGGTAAGACAATCAATGCAATCATCGACGAGACAGGTGTTAAGATCGACATCGATGATGAAGGAAATGTATCTATCTGCGGTACAGAGAAAGAGAACATGGAGAAAGCTGCGAAGTACATCCAGACAATCGTTACAGATTACGAAGCAGGACAGCTTTTTGAAGGAAAGGTTATCAGCATCAAAGAATTCGGAGCATTCGTTGAGTTTGCACCGGGTAAAGAAGGAATGGTACACATTTCCAAGCTTTCTAAGCAGAGAGTTGACAAGGTAGAAGACGTTGTAAGCATCGGTGATGTTGTGAAGGTTGTATGCCTTGGTAAAGATAAGATGGGAAGATTCAGCTTCAGCATGAAAGATGTTGCAGAATAAGAATCAGAAAGAATAAAAAAAGAGGAACAGAATTCAGAGAACTGGGTTTTGTTCCTCTTTTCTTGTATGTGCAAGGAATACTTTAAGAATCTTATCCATATATTGTGTAGAGAGGAGGGGTACGGACAACAACTGGAGAGGTGGACAAGATGGAAATGGAAAGACAGAACAAGAAGATGCAGGTCTGGAATCTGCTGGCAGAAAAAATCCGTAAGCTTGTAGAAGAATCCGTCAGTAATCCGGAGGAACTGCAGGAGATCAGGATACGTACAGGTCAGCCGCTGCTGATTCAGATGAAAGGGCAGGAACGGGTTCTTCCGGACCCGGTACACCCGTATCTGGTTACAAAAGAAGATATTGGTGAGACAATGGGATATATTTGTCATTATTCGCTCTATGCATATGAAAATGAGTTGAAACAGGGATTTATTACAGTAGAAGGAGGTCACAGGGTCGGGGTGGCAGGAAAAGTAATTATAGAAAATGAAAAAGTAAAAAATATACAGTATATTTCTTCGCTAAATGTAAGAATTTCTCACGAAGTACTTGGGTGTGCTGACGCATTGATTCCATATATTACGGAAAATAAACAGATTTGCCATACATTGATCATTTCTCCGCCGTGTTGCGGAAAGACTACTTTGATCCGTGATCTGATCCGTCAGATATCGGATGGAAATGAATACATAAAAGGGTGTTCTGTCGGTGTGGTAGATGAAAGATCGGAGCTTGGTGGGTGTTATCTTGGAATCGCGCAGAACCATCTGGGTACAAGGACTGATATTTTAGACTGTTGTCCGAAAGCGGAGGGGATGATCATGTTGATCCGTTCTATGGCGCCGCGTGTGATCGCAGTGGATGAGATCGGTACAAGTGAGGATATCCATGCCATTGAATATGCCATGCAGTGCGGCTGCCGGCTGATCGCGAGTGTACACAGCCTTGATATGGATGAGGCTTCTAAAAAGCCGATCCTGGGTGACCTGATCCGCAGAAGAATGTTTCAGCGTTATGTTGTGCTTGGACAGGATCACGGTCCTGGCAAGATCCGGGAAATCTATGATGAGCGGGGGCGTGTGCTGTGCAGAAATTAGTCGGATGTTTTCTGATCTTGTTGGCGACGACCGGAGCAGGATGGATGTATGGAAAAGAACTTCGGAATTATCTGGAAGAATTGAGTCATTTTCGCAGAATTATAGAACAAATAAAAGGCGAATTACTGTATGCAGGACTTCCGCTTTCGGAAATTTTTTATAATATTGCATCAAGAGAGAAGGAACCTTATGAAAACTGGCTGATGGATCTGGCATTTCAATGTCAGGGCACACAGGAAAAGCGGTTTGCTGACTTGTGGACAGATACGATAGGAAAAGATCTTCCGGAACTGAAATGGAGAGGGAAAATGAATCCTCTGATCTGCGAACCTGGGGAACTGCTTGAAATAGGAGACAGAGAAGGTGTAGTTCGTCTGCTGGAGTATCATTTGAAAAGGCTGGATATGGAAATTGAAAAGAGAACTGCGGAAACGTCTGAGAAGAAAAAGCTCGGTAGCTGGCTGGGGGCAGCAGGAGGGATTTTTCTTGTGATCCTTCTGCTTTAAAAGGGCGGGAACAAAAGGGAGAGGAGGGAGAGTATGAGTATCAATCTGATATTTAAAATTGCGGCGGTGGGAATTCTTGTATCCATTCTGAGTCAGGTTTTGAAGCATAGCGGCAGAGAGGAACAGGCATTCCTGACAAGTCTTGCAGGGCTGATTCTTGTATTATCCTGGGTTCTCCCGGCGATTTATGACTTATTTTCTTCGATCCGGCAATTGTTTTCTCTTTAAGGAGGGCGGAACAGAATTGAACAGTATACAAATCGCACTTTTTGGTGTCGTTGGAACATTACTTGCTTTGCAGTTTAAAAGTGGGAAAAGTGAATATGGCATTTATGTAAGTCTTGCAGTCAGCCTGTTTTTATTTCTTTGTATGCTTTCACGACTTGAAATCTTTGTGCGGACAGTAAAGAAAATTGCAGATTATATAAAACTGGATGCCGGACAGATGAGTATTCTGTTGAAAATGGCCGGTGTGACTTATGTGGCTGAATTTGCATCCGGAATCTGTAAAGATGCAGGGTATCAGAATATTGCTGTACAGATTGAGATTTTTACAAAGTTGACGATCCTTGCGATAGGAATGCCGGTACTTCTTGCGCTGCTGGAACTAATCGGAGATTTTCTGATATGAAAAGGGAAAAATATTTTTGGAAAAAGCTCTTCTGTTTTGTGTTTTTATTTACGGTTGTGACAGGATGTGGCAGCGTGTATGCAGCAGAGCATGGTACAGCGGAGGAAAAGGAAACAGAAGATCATTCCGGGATGTTGGAGGATGAGCTGGAACAAATGGAAGAAAGTCTGCTGGATGAATTTGATTTCAGACAGATCGATCAGTTATCAGGAGAGACAGAACTGGGAGAAAAAGTTCGGTTTCGTGATCTTACAGAGATGCTGATCAGCGGAAATACGAAGGAATTGGGAGAAAGATTTCTTGAGTTTTTTTCAGGACAGGTGTTCTCTGTTTTTCAGAAAGGAAGGAAGAATCTGGCGCGCTTGCTGCTGATTACAGTGGCGGCTGCATTTTTCTCGAATTTTACAAGTATCTTTCAAAACAGACAGACAGCGGAAGCGGGTTTTTATATTTTGTATCTTGTTGTGATCGCAATCTGTCTGGAAGCATATCAATCGATGAATTTATATGCCGAAGAAAAAACAGGAGAGCTTGTCCAATTGATGCAGGTGTTTTGCCCAAGTTTCTTTCTGGCGGTTGCATTTACCGGAAAGAGCAGTTCGGCGTTGATGTTTTATAATACAATACTGTTCCTGATCTATCTGGTGGAACTGCTTGTACTTCACTTTCTTTTACCGGCTGTGAAGATCTACGGGATGGTGAGGGTCTTATCCTGCCTGACCGGAGAAGATCTTTTCTCAGAATTTGCAGAACTTCTGGAAAAATGTATCCAATGGAGTCTGAAAAGTATGATTGCCGCTGTGAGTGGGATCAGTCTGATCCGGGGATTTTTGAATCCGGCAATTGATTCTTTGAAAATGACTGCTGCGGGACGAACACTGGAGGCGGTTCCGTGGATCGGAGATGTTGCCGGAGGTACAATGGATGTTGCATTAGGAGTTGCAGTACTGCTTAAGAATGGAATCGGTGTAGCAGGAATGATTTTTATAGCTGTCCTGGCACTTATTCCACTGGTGGAATTTCTGATATTGGCATTTTTGTACCAACTTGTGGCTGCATTAGTCCAACCGGTTTCTGATCGGAGAATTACAACATGCATATCTGGAGTTAGTTCCGGTTATCAGCTTATGGTGAAGGTAATAGCATCCACAACACTGTTGTTTGTCTTAAGCATTGCACTTGTGGTGGCTGTAACATCTTAAGGTTTCAGAGGAGAGAGGAGGAATCTGCCGGATGCTTACACAATGGATACAAAAAATCATTTCAATGCTTCTCGTTATGAGTGCAGTTCTGCAGGTGATTCCGGGAAAAGATTATGAAAAATATATTCGTTTTTTCTGTGGACTTGTCCTGATCCTGCTTGCACTATCCCCTATTGCGGCGTTGAAAGGATTGAAAGCAGAGCAATTTTATCAGAAGGAAGTGTATCAGCAATATGAGAAAGAAATAGAGCGGATGTCGGATTCTATAAAACGGGAGGAAATCGGAATTGGACAATAATTGGCAGGAGTGGAAAGAAAGGATCGTGGGATACACAAGGAAGATAAAACAGGCGGATCGTGGTCAGAAAAGAACAAGATTAGCCATTTTATTCCTGTGTGGACTGCTGCTTCTTGTAGTTGCGGTTCCGGTTCCGAAGACAGGGGAGGTGGATAAGGATACAAAGATTAACGGGGAATCCGGGAAAGGAGAGACATATGAGACAGATTCCATGGCAGACTATGAAAAATATCTGGAACAGAAGACAGCGCAGACACTTGGTGTCGTAGATGGGGCGGGAAAGGTGACGGTGATGATCACATTAAAGTCTACAGGACAAAAGGTGGTTGAAAAAGATCAGCAAAGTACACATCAGACGACGAAGGAAGCAGGCAACCAGGGAGAGACAAGAGAAAGTGAAGAGAAATCTCTGGATAAAACGACCGTGTACAGTCAGGGGACAGACGGAACGCAGATCCCATATGTAAGTAAAGAAAATGCACCGGAAGTGGAGGGCATTCTTGTAATAGCAGATGGAGGTGGGAATGCAGTTGTCGCGAAGAATCTGACAGAAGCGGTGCAGGCATTATTTGGTGTAGAAGCGCATAAGATAAAAATAATGAAACGTGCGCCTACATAAAAGGAGGTTTATCTTAATGAAAGGAAAAGTGAAGAAAAACCAGTTGATCATTGTGGCACTTGCGGTTATGATCGCGGCAGCAGGATATCTGAACTACACGGGACGTCTGTTTGGAGAGAATGCGAAAGGAACAAAAGAAGCTAATGCAGATCTTACAAACCAGGAACTTTTAGATATTTCACAGGAAGATACAGAAGCAGGAAGCGAAGAAATTGAAAGTAATGATTCTGAAACAGAAGGAACACCTGGAGAGGCGGTTCTAACAAATGGTTCAGCCCAGACTACGGTAGCCCAGGCAAAAGTTACAAGAGAACAGGTGCGTGCCCAGAATAAAGAAACACTGCAGTCGATCATAGACAATACAGAGCTCAGTGAAGAGGAAAAGTCAGATGCAGTTGCACAGATGGTGGAGCTTACAAAACAATCAGAGACGGAGATGGAAATTGAGACATTGATGGCAACAAAAGGATTTTCAGAGGCAGTGGTAAGTCTGGGGGAAGATAGTGCAGATGTTGTTGTAAATGCAGAGGAGCTTACGGATGCAAACCGTGCCCAGATTGAGGATATTGTGACAAGAAAGTCGGATGTAAAGCCGGAGAAGATTGTAATTACACCAATTCATGAATAGAAAGTATATTTTTGGAAAAACTTTTTATAAAAGATTTGCTGTCAGAGAGGACTTGTGATACACTATTTACTGGTTTATTATGTAACTGTCTACGGGATGCCTGCGGACAGTTATCTATTGCGTGAAAATGATAGGAGATTAGAAATGTCAGAAATTACGAATGAGATAAAGAAAAGAAGAACATTTGCCATTATATCCCATCCGGATGCCGGTAAGACAACATTGACAGAGAAATTCCTTCTGTACGGAGGAGCCATCAACCAGGCAGGATCTGTTAAGGGAAAAGCAACTGCGAAGCATGCGGTTTCCGACTGGATGGAGATTGAGAAGGAGAGAGGTATTTCTGTAACTTCTTCTGTACTTCAGTTCAATTATGGCGGATACTGTATTAATATTCTGGATACACCGGGACATCAGGACTTCTCAGAGGATACATACCGTACTTTGATGGCAGCGGATTCCGCAGTTATGGTTATCGATGCATCCAAGGGTGTTGAGGCGCAGACAAGAAAGCTGTTTAAAGTCTGTGTGATGCGTCACATCCCGATCTTTACATTTATCAATAAGCTCGACCGTGAGGCGAAAGATACATTTGAATTGCTAGATGATATAGAGAAAGAGCTTGGAATCGCAACTTGTCCGATCAACTGGCCAATTGGTTCCGGTAAGGAATTCAAGGGAGTTTACGACAGAGCAAAACGTGAAGTTGAGCTGTTCTCAGATACGAAAAAGGGTACTGCGATGGGTGAAGTGAAGATGATACCGATCGACGCACCGGAGACAGAAGAACTGATCGGAGCAGATGCAAAAGATATTCTTGCAGATGAGATTGAACTTCTGGACGGAGCAGCAGCTGAGTTTGATCAGGAACTGGTTGATAAGGGACAGCTTTCACCGGTATTTTTCGGATCCGCTCTTACCAACTTTGGTGTAGAGACTTTCCTGAAGCATTTCCTGAAGATGACAACCTCTCCGCTTCCAAGAAAATCAGATCATGGCGAGATCGATCCAATGACTGAGAAAGATTTCTCAGCATTTGTATTTAAGATCCAGGCGAATATGAACAAAGCCCACAGAGACAGAATCGCATTCATGAGAATCTGTTCCGGAGAATTTGAGGCCGGTATGAGTGTTTATCATGTGCAGGGAGGAAAGGATGTGCGTCTTTCCCAGCCGCAGCAGATGATGGCAAGTGAGAGAAAGATGATCGATAAGGCTTACGGCGGAGATATCATCGGAGTATTTGACCCAGGTATCTTCTCGATCGGAGATACATTGACAACATCAAAAGAGAAATTTGCTTACGAAGGAATCCCGACCTTTGCACCGGAACACTTTGCGCGTGTCCGTCAGGTTGATACGATGAAGAGAAAGCAGTTTGTAAAGGGAATCAATCAGATTGCACAGGAAGGTGCGATCCAGATCTTCCAGGAATTCAACACGGGTATGGAAGAGATTATCGTAGGCGTTGTAGGTGTACTTCAGTTTGATGTGTTGAAGTATCGTCTTCAGAATGAATATAATGTAGAGATCCGTCTGGAGAATCTGCCATATGAGTACATCCGTTGGATTGAGAATGAAGAGATCGATATGGATCGCTTGAGCGGAACATCTGATATGAAGAAGATCATGGATCTGAAGGGACGTCCGCTTCTTCTCTTTGCGCATGAGTGGAGTATCCGTATGACAGAAGAGAGAAATGAAGGACTTATTTTGTCAGAATTCGGACGTTCATAAAAATCTTTTCAAATAGAAAGATTTTTGATATAATGTAGAAAGAATCAGACAAAACAGGAGGTTTTGATTATGGCAAAGGACGAAAGAAATATTTATACAATACAGAACGACGCAAGCAAAGGTGAGATTAAGATTGCAGATGAAGTTGTAGCGATCATTGCAGCGCTTGCTGCCACAGAAGTGGAAGGTGTTGCTTCTATGGCCGGAAACATCACGAATGAACTGATCGGAAAGCTCGGAATGAAGAATCTTTCCAAAGGTGTGAAGGTTGATGTACTGGAAGGTATTGTGACTGTATCCTTGGCATTGAACCTGAAGTACAATTACAGCATCGTTGAGGTGTCTGCAAGAGTGCAGGAGAAAGTTAAGAATGCAATTGAGAATATGACAGGACTTGAAGTGGCTGATGTGAACATTAAGGTTGCAGGAGTCGAGATGGAGAGTCAGGAATAAAAGCGAACAGGAAAGGAATCAGCCAACATGGTTAGAAAAGAACTTCGCGAGCACATTTTCAAGATGTTGTTTCAGATAGAATTTAATGATCCGCAGGAGATGCCGGAGCAGATTGAATACTATTTTTCTACACTGGAAGATGCAGCGGATAAGGATAAAGAATATATTAAGAGAAAATATGCGGCAGTACTTGAGAAGACAGAAGAGATTGATGAACTGATCAATGCCAATGCAAAGGGATGGAAGACGACAAGAATGAACAAAGTAGATCTGTCCATTCTGAGACTTGCGGTATATGAGATGAAGTGGGATGACGAGGTACCGGTAGGAGTTGCGATTAACGAGGCAGTAGAACTGGCAAAGATGTTCAGTTCAGATGAGGCTCCGTCATTTATCAACGGAGTACTTGGCAAGATTGCGCGTTCACTGGAAGAGACGAAAGAATGAAAAATGTCTATACGGTGAAGCAGGTTAATTCTTATATTAAGAATATGTTCACCCAGGACTTCATGCTGAACCGAATCTATGTAAAGGGTGAGGTGTCTAATTTAAAGTACCACACATCAGGGCATATATATTTTTCATTGAAAGACGAGTCCGGCACGATAGCCTGCGTGATGTTCGCAGGCTCAAGGTCTGGGCTTTCTTTTCATATGGAGGAAGGACAGCAGGTAGTAGTGCTGGGGGCGGTCAGTGTCTATGAGCGGGATGGAAAGTATCAGCTGTACGCAAGAGAGATCATTCTGGACGGTGCGGGACTTTTGTATGAAAGATTCGAGGCACTGAAGAAAGAACTCGAAGAGATGGGAATGTTTGCAGCAGAGTACAAACAGCCGATTCCACGCTATGCACGTACGATCGGGGTTGTGACCGCACCGACAGGAGCAGCGATCAGAGATATCATCAATGTGGCAAAGAGAAGGAATCCATTTGTCCAGATCCTGCTTTATCCTGCACTGGTACAGGGTGATGGTGCTGTGAGCAGCATCGTGAAAGGAATCCGTATGCTGGAAGAGAAGCAGGTGGATGTCATGATCGTCGGAAGAGGCGGAGGAAGCATTGAAGATCTGTGGGCATTCAATGAGGAGGCTGTTGCGCGTGCGATTTTTGACTGTCGCGTTCCGGTGATCTCTGCAGTCGGACATGAGACAGATACAACGATTGCCGATTATGTGGCAGATCTGAGAGCACCGACACCATCTGCAGCGGCAGAGCTTGCAGTGTATGAATATTCTGAAGTGAAAGAACAGATTCTTAATTGTGAGAGTTTACTTCGAAGAGCAATAAATCAGAAGCTGCTAAACGAGCGTATGCATCTGGAACACAGCAGATTGAAACTTCAGACACTTCATCCAAGACAGAAACTCAATGAGAAGAGACAAAGAACGGTTGACGCTGAGAATACACTGCGCTCGCTTATGGAGCGGCATCTGACAAAAGAAAAGCACAGACTCGCACTTTGTGCAGAACGGATGAAGGGATTGTCTCCACTTGAGAAATTAAGTCAGGGATATTCTTATGTCTGCAATGCACAAGGACAGAATATAAAGAAAACAGATCAGGTAAGAGAAGGAGATTTGTTGCAGATTTATGTAACGGATGGACAGATTGAGACTTACGTTACAGACACTGTAAAACTAGAAGGGGAAAGAGGACAAAGTTCCCATAAACAGTAACCGGGAGGAAATGATGAAAGACACGAAGAAGATAGAACAGGCTGCAAGTCTTGAGGAGTTATTTGAGAGACTGGATCGCGTCATTGGCGGGCTGGAAGGAGAGGAACTTTCTCTTGAAGATTCTTTTAATTTATATCAGGAAGGCATGGAACTTGTGAAGTGTTGTAATCGTACAATTAACGATGTGGAAAAGAAAGTTCTTGCCTTGGATGAGAATGGAGAGAGTCATGAATTTTAAAGAAGAACAGAAAGAAAAAGTAGAAAAAATTGAAGCGATACTCAGAGAATATCTTCCGGAAGCAAACGGATATCAGAGTGTGATCATGGAAGCAATGGAATACAGTCTGATGGCAGGAGGTAAGCGCCTTCGCCCAATGCTGATGATGGAAACATACCGTCTGTTTGGTGGAGAGACAGAAGTGATTTATCCGTTTATGGCAGCAATGGAGATGATTCATACCTATTCACTGGTTCATGATGATCTCCCGGCAATGGATAATGATGAGTATCGTAGAGGAAGAAAGACGACACATATCGTTTATGGAGAGGATATGGGAATCCTTGCGGGTGATGCACTTTTAAACTATGCATTTGAGACAGCATGCAAGGCATTTGAGCAATTTCCGGAGGAAAGCCTTAGAATCGGACAAGCGATGAGAGTTCTGGCAAGAAAGGCCGGAATCTATGGTATGATCGGTGGACAGGTTGTAGATGTGAAAGAATCCGGACATCAGATTGATGAGGAAGTTCTTGATTTTATTTTCAGACTGAAGACAGGTGCACTGATCGAGTCTGCTATGATGATTGGAGCAATCCTTGCGGGAGCATCAAAAGAAGATGTAAAGAGTATGCAGAAAATCGCAGGAAAGATCGGAATGGCATTCCAGATCCAGGACGATATTCTGGATGTGACAAGCACGACAGAGCAGCTGGGCAAGCCGGTACATAGTGATGAGAAGAATGAAAAGACAACATATGTAACACTTAAAGGAATCGAACAGGCTCATAAAGATGTGGAACGTATGACAGAAGAAGCAATCGATGAACTGAAAAAGTTCCCTGCCGGGGATAATTTCCTTGAGCAGCTTTTGAAATCTCTTGTATATAGAGAAAAATAAGATTGTCGGTGAGGAGGAACTTATGGCACTTGAAAAGATTCAAAAGGCCAACGATATAAAAGAACTGACAGAGGAAGAGCTGAAAGAATTATCGGATGAGATCCGGCGGTTTCTGATCGAAAAGATCAGTGTGACCGGAGGACATCTGGCATCCAATCTCGGAGTTGTTGAGCTTACGATGGCATTGCATAAAGTACTTCATTTCCCAGAGGATAAACTGATCTGGGATGTGGGACATCAGTCTTATACACACAAGCTTCTGACAGGAAGAAAAGAAGGATTTGATGATCTTAGAAAATACGGAGGAATGAGTGGATTCCCTAAGAGAAAAGAAAGCAAATGTGATGCGTTTGATACAGGACACAGTTCAACTTCAATCTCAGCAGGGCTTGGTTATGTGGCCGCAAGAGAGCTTCAACAGGAGCATTATAACGTTGTATCTGTGATCGGAGATGGTTCTATGACCGGCGGTATGGCATATGAAGCATTGAATAACGCTTCCAGATTGAAAAGTAATTTTATCATTGTACTCAATGATAATACGATGTCCATTTCCAAGAATGTTGGTGGTATGTCAAATTACCTGAATGGGCTTCGGACGACACAGGTATACTCAGACCTGAAGAGAGGTGTCGAAGATACGATCAAGAGGATTCCCGGCAGGGGAGAACGGATCGTCCATCAGGTGAAGAAGACGAAGAGCGGGATCAAACAATTATTTGTTCCGGGAATGTTTTTTGAGGATATGGGAATCACATATCTGGGTCCTGTAGACGGACATGATCTGAAGACATTAACAAAGACATTGAATGAAGCAAAACGGGTAAATCATGCAGTTCTTGTACATGTTGTGACAAAGAAGGGAAAAGGTTATCTTCCGGCAGAGACGAATCCGTCAAAATTCCATGGAACGGGACCTTTTGATGTGACAACAGGAGAAACGATCGGAGGGTCGGGGAAGGATTCTTATACAGATATTTTTTCCAAAGTGCTTGCAGATATCGGAAAGAAGGACAAGAAGGTTGTAGCTATTACTGCAGCGATGGCAGACGGAACCGGACTTTCCAGATTCGCAAAGCTATTTCCGGAAAGATTCTTTGATGTAGGAATTGCAGAAGAGCATGCGATGACATTTGCAGCAGGACTTGCTGCTGGGGGAATGAAGCCTGTTTTTGCGGTGTATTCATCTTTCTTACAGAGAGCGTTTGACCAGACGATTCATGATGTCTGTCTTCAGAATCTGCCGGTTGTGATCGCAGTAGACCGCGCAGGTCTTGTTGGAAGTGACGGAGAGACACATCAGGGAGTCTTTGATTTATCATTTTTATCATTGATCCCGAATCTTTCAATCCTGTCACCAAAGAACCGTTGGGAGATGGCGGATATGGTGCGCTTTGCAGTAGATTTCCAGTATCCGATTGCACTTCGTTATCCAAGAGGAGAAGCATATGAAGGACTGAAGGAATTCCGTGCTCCGATCGAATATGGAAAGAGCGAACTTCTATATGAAGAGAGTGAGATCGCGGTAATGTTTGTCGGACATATGTCTTTCCTTGCAGAACAGGTGCGTGAGGATCTTAAGGCAGCAGGGTATCAGTGTAGTCTGATCAATGCAAGATTTGTGAAACCTCTGGATACAGAGAGGATCCGGAAGATTTCAGAAAATCACAGGATCCTTGTGACAATTGAGGAAAATGTGCTTACAGGTGGATTTGGTGAGCAGGTAGAAGATTTTGTGATGCGCGAGGGTATCCCATTGAAAGTTTGCACAATCGGTATTTCAGATGATTATGTTGAACATGGAAATGTAGATGTCTTAAGAAAAGAAGTTGGTCTCGACAGAGAGAGTATTGTAAAAAAGGTCATTGCAGATGATCAGAGAATAAAGGAAGAAAAGTAACATGAAAGAACGTTTGGATGTATTGCTTGTAAAGAGAAATCTGGCGGATTCCAGAGAAAAAGCAAAAGCAATTATTATGTCAGGAAATGTATTTGTAGAAGGTCAGAGAGAAGATAAGGCCGGAACAACATTTCCAGAGGAGGTAAATATTGAGGTACGCGGACATGTTCTCCCCTATGTGAGCCGTGGAGGTCTTAAGCTTGAGAAAGCAATGAAAGAATTCCATGTGACAGTAGATGGAAAGGTCTGTACAGATGTAGGATCTTCCACTGGCGGATTCACAGACTGTATGCTTCAGAATGGAGCAAAGAAAGTATTTGCCATCGATGTGGGAAGAGGACAGCTGGATTGGAAGCTGCGTCAGGATCCGAGGGTGGTATGTATGGAGAAGACGAATATCCGTTATGTGACTCCGGAAGATCTTGGAGAACCTGTTGATTTTTCGTCGATTGATGTTTCGTTTATCTCTCTCACAAAAGTGCTTGGTGCAATCAGAGCGTATCTGACAGATGATGGAGAGATTGTAGCATTGATTAAACCACAGTTTGAAGCAGGACGTGAGAAGGTTGGAAAGAAAGGTGTTGTGCGAGAAAAGAGTACACATCATGAAGTAATCGAGAAAGTGACAGAATTTGCGGTATCAATCGGATTTTCTGTACTTGAGATCACATTCTCTCCAATCAAGGGACCAGAAGGAAATATCGAATACCTTGTACATTTGAAGAAATGTCCGGAAGAGGAAGCAAAGATTGAGACAAAGGAACTGGATCAGGTAGTGGATGAAGCATTCGCTGCTCTGGCAAAGTAAAAAGGTGATGGTATGGAATCTTTTTATATCATAACAAATCAATTAAAAGACAGAGATTATTCTGTTACGATTGAGATAAAAGATTATATTGAGAGAAAAGGCAAATATGTTATTCTTGCGCAAAAGGACGAGGAAGGATTTATTGTTCCGGGAACGATTCCGGAGAACGTTGATTGCGGACTGGTTTTAGGTGGGGATGGAACTCTGATCCGTGCAATACGTGACCTTGAAGGAAATAAACTTCCGCTTCTTGGAATCAATATCGGAACGTTGGGATATTTGGCAGATGTAGAATTGAAAGATTATAAATCTGCGATTGACAGGCTTTGCGAGGAAGAGCCTAAAGTTGAGAAACGTATGATGTTGGAGGGGACAATGTCATCCGGTGAAAAAGATCTGGCGGTAAATGATATCGTTCTGACAAGAGAAGGGAATCTTCGTATTGTTCAGTTTAATGTATATGTGAATGGAACATTGTTGAATACATATCAGGCAGACGGTGTGATCATCTGTACACCGACGGGAAGTACAGGATATAATCTTTCCGCAGGTGGGCCGGTGGTAGAGCCAACAGCAAGTCTGATAGTTATCACTCCAATCTGTTCCCATGCACTTAACACGAGCAGTGTGGTGCTTTCAGCAGAGGATGATGTTGAAGTTGAGATTTGCGAGGGCCGTTATGGAAGGCAGGAGAAAGTAGCTTTATGTTATGACGGCGCTGTACAGAGACAATTGGTTAGCGGAGACAGAGTGAAGATCAGAAAATCAGATGCCAAAGCGCATCTTGTAAAATTAAGTGAAGAAAGTTTTATGATAACAATGCGCGAGAAGATGAAAGGAAATTGATACTATGAAAGTGAGCCGACATGCAAAGATAATTGAATTGATCAGTCAGTATGACATAGAGACGCAGGAGGAACTGGCAGAATATCTGAATAATGCCGGCTTCAAGGTCACACAGGCAACTGTCTCCAGAGATATCAGAGATCTGAAGCTGACAAAGTTGTCTGTAAACGGTGGGCGTCAGAAGTATATTGTCCATAGACAGGAAGATGACGGAATGAACGAAAAATATATCCGTGTGCTTCGTGACGGGTTTGTTTCCATGGATATGGCACAGAATATCCTTGTGATCAAAACAGTTGCCGGAATGGCAATGGCGGTTGCTGCTGCAGTAGATGCAATGAAATGGAATGAAGTGGTCGGATGTATTGCGGGAGATGACACGATCATGTGCGCAATTCGTACAGTTGAAGATACAGCTGTAGTAATGGAGAATATAAGGAAATTGGTTTCAAGGAAAGCATAGGTGATATATGTTACAGAATCTGTATGTGAAAAATCTTGCTTTGATTGATGAAACAGAAGTAGAGTTTGGGGAAGGATTGAATATTCTGACCGGTGAAACCGGAGCAGGAAAGTCAATCCTTCTTGGCTCTGTTACGCTTGCACTGGGTGGAAAATACAATGCACAGATGCTTCGAAACGGGGCAAAAAGCGGATTGGTAGAACTTACTTTTCACATCAAAGAAGAAAAGATTTTAAAGAAGCTGGAGGCCTTGGACATTTATCCGGAAGACGGATATCTGACATTGAGCCGCCGCCTTTTAGAAGGCCGAAGTGTCAGTAAGATTAACGGTGAGACAGTGAATATGAGCGTCCTTAAAGATGTAGCCAGTCTTTTGATCGATATTCATGGACAGCATGATAATCAGACATTGCTTCATCGAAAGAATCATTTAACACTGCTTGATCTTTATGGGAAAGAACAGACGGATCCGTTAAAAGAAAAAATGGCTTCCTGCTATCAGGAATGGAAGACAGTATGTAAGAAGGTGGAACAATCTTCGCTGGATGAAGAGAGCCGAAGAAGAGAACTTTCTCTTGCTGAATTTGAAGTGAATGAGATTGAAGAAGCAGCTCTTAAAGAAGGTGAAGATGAACTTTTAGAAGAACAGTATCGCAAGATGACAGATAGCAGAAAACTCACAGAAGGAGTTGCAGAAGCGTATCAGTATACTGCAGAGGACGAACGTGGAAATGCAAGTGATTACTTAAGCCGTGCAATCCGAAGCCTTCAGGAAGCAGCATCTTTTGATGAAAAGGGAAGCCAGCTTTATGATCAGATCGTGGAGATCGATAGTCTGCTGAATGATTTCAACCGGGATCTGGCAGAATATGCAAAGAGTTTTGAATACTCGGAAGAAGAGTTTTCAGAAGTTGAGTCCCGCCTGAATGAAGTGAATCATTTAAAGGCAAAATATGGAAACACTGTCAGTGATATCCTTGCATATTGTGAGGAAAAAAGACAGAGACTATCGGAACTGGAAGATTACGATTCTTTTATGCAGGAACTTTTGGAGAAACAGAAAAAAGCAGAAAAGCAGATGGAAAAGGCTGCGATGGAACTGCATGGAGTGCGTGAACAAAACGCAGTTAAATTTGCCGAGGAAATTGTTCATCAGATGTCGGAACTGAATTTCCTGGATGCACGTTTTGAAATTCGTTTGACAGAAGCAAAAAGTTATTCTGCACAAGGAAAAGATGATGCAGAGTTTTATCTGTCGGTTAATCCGGGAGAACCTGTGCGTCCACTGGGGGATGTCGCATCCGGAGGAGAACTATCCCGTATTATGCTTGCAATCAAGACCGTACTTGCAGATGAAGAAGATACACCGACTTTGATATTTGATGAGATTGATAGTGGAATATCAGGAATCACAGCAGGTCGTGTCGGAGAGAGACTGCAGTTGATCGGAAAGAGCCGTCAGGTAATTTGTATTACACATCTTTCACAGATCGCAGCAGCAGCAGATGTTCATTTTTGTATTCATAAAGAGGCAGAAGATAATTCTGTGAGAACACAGATCGAGAGACTTGATCAGGAAGACTCTATTGCAGAGCTTGCAAGACTTCTTGGGGGAGCAAATGTGACAGATGGAATCATAGACAGTGCCAGAGAAATGAAGGAACTGGCAAAAAGAGAAAAATAATACCAGTGTGAAAAGAAGAAGATCCACACATACTAAGAGCAGATGCAAACAGCATCTGCTTTTAATATTTGCAAGAGAGGAGTGTGGATCATGAAAGAACGCAGGAAAAGGAATATGAGCAGGACAGGTCTGTTGTTTATGTTCTGCTTATTGATGTTATGTGGCTGTGCACAGATTACAGGATTTATGGAAAATACGGAAGTCAGTGGCCGGGAAGTGGAAAGTCTGGCTGCGGAAAAGGAAGACGATACGGTTCTACTTGGAGGAATGCCGGTTGGAATTTATATGGAAACGGATGGTGTACTGGTTTTAGACACGGAGAAAATGACGGGGATGGATGGAAAGGAATATACACCTGCACAGGGCGTAGTGAGTTCCGGTGATTATATTATGGAAGTGAATCACCAGAAGATTGAGGGGAAAAAACAGTTGATGGATCTGGTGGAACATCTGGATGGAGAGAAGGTCCTTCTGACAGTCAGACGTGAAAATACGATATTAGAAAAGAAATTGACTCCTGTGCAGATTTCAAAAGGAAATTATCGCCTTGGAATCTGGGTGAGAGATAATGTACAGGGGCTTGGGACAATCACATTTTTGACAAAAAATAACAGGTTCGCAGCACTGGGACATGGTATTCATGATATTGATACAAGTACACTTCTTACGATCAAAAGAGGAACGCTTTATAGAACCAGTATTCAGAAAGTGCAAAAGGGAAGCAAAGGGAATCCCGGAACAATGGAAGGGATTATTGTTTATAATCGGTTTCATCGGCTTGGAGTGATCGAGAAAAATACGGATGCAGGTATTTATGGAGAATTAAATGCAGACAGAAGCTGGATAGGAGAGGAAGTTCCGATACAGGTAGCAAAAAAAGAGGAAATAAAGACGGGGGAGGCAAGGATTCGCTGCTACATTGATGGTGAGGTGAAAGAATACACAATCTGTATAACACAAATTGACAAAGAATCCGACCAGGTGAACAAAGGAATGGTAATTCAGGTGACAGATACGGAATTGCTGGAAAAGACAGGGGGCATTATTCAGGGAATGAGCGGGAGTCCCATCATTCAGAATGGAAAACTGATCGGAGCTGTGACACATGTGTTTGTACAGGATTCGACAAAAGGATACGGTATTTTTATTGAAAATATGTTGAAAGAGGAAGAATCGTGAAAAGGGTCGAAAAGGATGTCGAAATACTACTGCAAGATTTTCTTGAATACGACAAAAAAGCTGGAATATAATACACGAGTGGTGTAACAAGACAAACGTTCTCAGAAAAAGGAGAGAAGAAGATGGAACATTTGAAAATAGCCATTGCTGATGATAACCAGAAAATTTTGGATCTTTTGGATCGTGTGATTGGGATGGAAAAAGACATGAATCTGGTCGGAAAGGCGAAAAATGGTGAAGAGATGTGTCAGATCATCAAAGATAAACAGCCAGATGTTGTTCTTCTCGACCTGATTATGCCGAAAATGGATGGATTGACGGTCATGGATCGGATCAATCATGACAAAACTGTCAGCAAGCATCCGTATTTTATCGTAATCACAGCAGTTGGGCAAGAAAAGATTACAGAAGATGCTTTTAATAAAGGTGCAAATTACTATATGATGAAACCGTTTCAAAATGAGATGTTGTTAGAACGAATCCGAAGTGCGGGGCGGATGTCACACGGTATGGAAACAAGAAGCTCTGAGGCGGTATCTGATAACAGAGGAGAAAGTCTAGAGACACGAGTGACAAATATGCTGCATGAGATTGGAATACCGGCTCATATTAAGGGGTATCATTATCTGAGAGATGCGATTATGATGGCGGTAGATGATATGGATGTGCTCAATGCAATCACAAAGATCCTGTATCCAACCGTTGCAAAGAAGTATCAGACAACATCAAGCAGAGTAGAACGTGCGATCCGACATGCGATTGAAGTGGCATGGAGCAGAGGAAAGCTGGACACTCTGGATGAACTTTTTGGGTATACAGTAAGCAATGGAAAAGGAAAACCGACAAATTCTGAATTTATTGCTCTGATCGCAGATACAATACAATTGGAATACAGGCATGGAAAATAAGAAGTAAAATACAATGAGAAATCCTTTGCATTATGATAAAAATGCGGTATAATATTTTATAAGTAATTGCTGAAAGAGGGCAAGTGAAAGTGGAGGATCTAAGTATGAAAAACATTTTGTTCGCTTCATCAGAATGTGTACCATTTATAAAGACCGGGGGTCTTGCTGACGTTGTAGGTTCACTTCCAAAAGATTTTGATAAAGAGAAATATGACTGCCGTGTAGTTTTACCTAAGTACATGTGTATGAAACAGGAGTGGGTAGAGCGCCTGGAGTATATCACAAACTTCTACATGGATTTTGCAGGAGAGGATCGCTATGTCGGAATCTTTAAGACAGAATTAAACGGAGTTACTTTTTATTTTATTGATAATGAATTTTATTTTTCGGGATTTGCTCCATATGATGGAGATCCGAAGTGGAATATTGAAAAATTCTCTTTCTTCTGTAAGGCAGTTTTAAGTATTCTTCCGGTTATTGGGTTCCGTCCGGATCTGATTCACTGTCATGACTGGCAGACAGGTCTGATTCCGGTATATCTGGATAATTTCCGTTTCTTTGGAGAATATTACAGAGGAATCAAGACAGTTATGACAATACATAACCTGAAGTTCCAGGGGGTATGGGATACAAAGACTGTACAGGGAATCACAGGACTTCCGGATTATTATTTCGTTCCGGATAAGCTTGAGGCATACAAAGATGCTAATATGCTCAAAGGCGGTATTGTTTATGCAGATAAGGTGACAACAGTAAGTCGCAGCTATGCAGAAGAGATCAAGACACCGTTCTATGGAGAAGGTCTTGACGGACTGATGGCAGCAAGATCAAATGATCTTTGCGGTATTGTGAATGGTCTGGATTACAATGACTGGAATCCGGATACAGATTATAGAATCGCAAAGACATTTAACGTTGAGAATTTCCGAAAAAACAAACCGGTGAATAAGGCCGCTCTTCAGGAAGAACTTGGACTGGATAAAGACAATCATGTAATGTTGATCGGAATCGTTTCCCGTCTGACAGACCAGAAAGGATTTGACCTGATCGATTATATGATGGATGAGATGTGTCAGGATGCAGTGCAGATTGCAGTACTTGGAACAGGAGATCCGAAATATGAGAATATGTTCCGTCACTTTGCATGGAAGTATGCAGGAAAGGTTTCAGCGAATATTTTCTATTCCGATGATCTTTCTCACAGACTTTATGCCGGATGTGATGCATTCCTTATGCCATCCTTATTCGAGCCATGCGGACTTAGCCAGCTGATGAGTCTGAGATACGGAACACTTCCGATCGTTCGTGAGACAGGAGGATTGAAAGATACTGTAGAACCGTACAATGAGTTTGAGAAGACAGGTACAGGATTCAGTTTCTCCAATTATAATGCGCATGAGATGTTGAACACCGTACGTTATGCAGAAAGAATCTATTATGATAAGAAGCGTGACTGGAACAAGATGATCGAGCGTGCGATGGCTCAGGATTTCTCATGGATGAATTCCGCAAGACAGTATGAAGATCTGTACAGAAGTCTGATAGGAGAATAAGAAGTAACAAAGAAGTAATACAAGAGTAACACAAGAGCAAGGAGTAACAGACCCGATGAAAATTATTGACAAACTGAACCAGAAAGGCATCCACATTTCTTTTGAGGTGTTTCCGCCGAAGACAGATGCAGGATTTGACAAAGTATTATCAGCAACAGATGAGATTGCCAAACTGAACCCATCTTATATCAGCGTAACCTATGGAGCCGGTGGCGGAACAAGCAAGAACACAGCGAAGATCGCATCCCATATTAAGGATGATCTCGGAGTGATGAGTCTTGCACATCTGACATGTGCTTCATCCACAAAAGAAGAAGTTGGAGAGGTAATTGAAAACCTGAAGGCTCATGGAATCGAGAATATTCTCGCTTTACGAGGAGATATTCCGGAAGGCATGACATTCCCTGATGGAGATCGATTCCATTATGCTTATGAACTGGTACAGGAGATCAAGAAACATGGGGATTTCTGTATTGGTGCAGCATGTTATCCGGAAGGACATGTGGAGCAGGAGCACAAAGAAGATGATATCCGTTATCTGAAACAGAAAGTAGACAGTGGAGTTGATTTCCTTACAACGCAGATGTTTTTTGATAATGATATCCACTACAACTTCCTTTACAGAATCAGAGAAGCAGGGATCACAGTTCCGGTTCTTCCGGGAATCATGCCGATTACCAGTGCTGCTCAGATGAAGCGAAGCCAGGAACTTTCCGGAACAGTATTTCCGAGAAGATTTCTTGCAATATTAGATCGCTTCGGAAGTTCTCCGGAGGCGATGAAGCAGGCGGGAATTGCTTATGCGACAGATCAGATTATTGACCTTCTTGCGAACGGTGTGAATAATATTCATATTTATTCTATGAATAAGCCAGAGATCGCAATTGCGATTATGAATAATCTTTCCGAGATTATCAAGTGTTAAGAAAGTGAATGACCAGATGATAGAGACAGAGAAGAGAGTACGTGAAGCAGTTCGTTATCTGGGATTTGGAAAAAATGAGGCAGATGAACGAACCTTGGAACTGATCCAACAGTCTTTCAAAGACCTGGAACAGGAAGCAGGGCCTAAGTCCATCTGCCAAATTTTTGATCTGAATCATACAGATGACGGAAGATTGGTTATTGGACAGATGGAGATTCGAAGTAAGAGCCTGAGTAGAAATCTGAAAGGATGCCGTCAGGTTGTTCTTTTTGGAGCAACACTTGGCGCCGGAGTTGACCGGCTGATGCGCAGGATTTCTTTGACAGATATGGCAAGAGCAGTTATTTTGCAGTCTTGTGCAGCAGCAATGTTAGAAGAATATTGTGATGAGTGTCAGAAGAAGATTGCGGCAGAACTTGAAGAAGAACATTTGTATTTAAGACCGAGATTCAGTCCCGGATATGGAGATTTTGATATCTGTTATCAGGAACCAGTCGTACGAATGTTGAATTGTGCAAAGACAATCGGGTTGACTTTGACAGACAGCTTTATGATGACACCAACAAAGTCGGTAACAGCAGTAATTGGAATCAGTACACAGAAGGACAGATGTCCAATCTCAGGATGTGAGGTCTGTACAAAAAAAGATTGTGAATACCGACGATAAGCAAGAGATAAGAGAGGAAGGATTGATACAAGAAGATGATACGAGAACGCCTGGGAAAAGAGTTATTATATTTTGACGGCGGAATGGGAACCTTGCTTCAGGCAAAGGGACTTCAGCCGGGAGAGTTACCGGAGACGTGGAACGTTACACATGCGGATGAGATCAAAAACATTCACAAACAATATATTTCAGCAGGAAGTGATATTGTACTTGCAAACACATTTGGAGCGAATGCATTGAAATTCCATTGCGATGATTTTCCATTGGAAGAAATTATCCGTCTTGCAATCAGGCATGTGAAGGATGCGGCTGAAGAGGCAAGTGGTGGAAGAAGAATCTACACAGCACTGGATGTCGGACCGACAGGAAAGCTTTTAAAACCGATGGGGGATCTGGATTTCGAGACAGCATATGAGACATTCAAAGAAGTTATGATCCTCGGAGAGAAAGCCGGTGCGGATCTGATCCATATTGAGACCATGAGTGACACTTATGAACTGAAGGCAGCAGTGCTTGCAGCGAAAGAGAATACATCTCTTCCGGTTTTCGCTACGACGATTTTTGACGAGCGTGGTAAGCTTCTGACCGGAGCAGATGTTCCGTCTGTTGTGGCAATGCTTGAAGGATTAAGGATCGATGCCCTTGGAATCAACTGTGGAATGGGACCAGAGCAGATGCTGCCGATCCTGGAGCAGATCATGAAGTACTCCTCTGTGCCTGTGATCGTCAAACCGAATGCAGGTCTTCCTAAGCAGAAAGACGGAGAAACTTATTACGATGTTTCTCCGGAAGAATTTGCTTCTGTTATGCGTCATGTTGTTGATCTTGGGGCAGTTGTGATCGGGGGATGCTGCGGAACAACTCCTGCACATATCGCAGAGATGGTGAAGCAGTGTAAAGACATTCCGGTGAAGCCGATTGAGAAGAAAAGTTATACTGTAGTATCTTCTTATGGACAGAGTGTGTTCCTTGGAACCGGATCAAAGATTATTGGTGAGCGTATTAATCCAACCGGAAAGAAACGCTTTAAACAGGCGCTTAAGGAACATGATCTTGATTATATTTTAAAAGAAGGAATTGCACAGCAGGATAACGGTGCACATATTCTGGATGTTAACGTAGGACTTCCGGATATTGACGAGCCGACATTGATGAAGGAAGTTGTTCAGGAACTTCAGAGTGTGACGAATCTTCCGCTTCAGATTGATACGGTTGATACGGTTGCGATGGAGAATGCACTTCGCATTTACAATGGTAAGGCGATGGTCAATTCAGTCAGTGGAAAGCAGGAGTCAATGGATGCAGTGTTTCCACTGATCCGGAAGTATGGCGGTGTTGTGATCGGCCTGGCACTTGATGAAGACGGAATCCCGGCAACAGCCGAGGGACGTGTACAGATTGCGAAGAAGATTATCGCAGAGGCAGCAAAATACGGTATCGAGAAGAAAGATATTGTAATTGATGCCCTGGCAATGACGATCAGTTCAGAACCGGAAGGAGCAAAGGTGACACTTGAGACACTTCGCAGACTTCGTGACGAAGTTGGTGTGTGTACTGTGCTTGGTGTATCAAATATTTCTTTCGGTCTCCCAAGCAGACCGATTGTAAACTCCATCTTTTATACGATGGCAATGCAGAATGGTCTGAGCGTTGGAATTATCAATCCGAACTCAGAGGATATGATGAAGGCATGGTATGCATACCATGCGTTAATGAATCTGGACAGCAACTGTGAGAATTATATTAATAAATATGCACAGCAGCCGGGAACAGCTCCGGTTTCCGCAACAGGTTCAGCTCACAAGATGACACTGAAAAGTGCAATTGAAAGAGGGCTTCGTGAAGAGGCGAACAGCATTACATCTGAGATGATTCAGGAGAAAGATGGTCTGGAGATCATTAACGAAGAGCTGATCCCGGCACTGAATACGGTAGGTGAAGGATTTGAGAAGGGAACAGTCTTTTTGCCTCAGCTGCTGATGAGTGCTGAAGCGGCCAAGACAGCATTTGCGGTGCTTAAAGAGAAAATGGATAGCAGCGGAGAAGTTCAGGAGAAGAAAGGAAAGATCATTCTTGCTACAGTAAAAGGGGATATCCATGATATCGGTAAAAATATCGTGAAGGTTCTGCTTGAAAACTATAGCTTTGATGTGATCGATCTTGGAAAGGATGTTCCGCCGGAGACAATTGTTGACACAGTACTTGAACAAGATATTCATCTGGTAGGATTAAGTGCTTTGATGACAACAACTGTCGTAAGTATGGAAGAGACGATCAGACAGCTTAGAGAGAAAGCTCCGCATTGTCTTGTGATGGTAGGAGGCGCTGTACTGAATCAGGACTACGCAGATATGATAGGAGCTGATTTCTATGGCAAAGATGCCATGCAGTCGGTTCATTATGCACAGAGAGTTTTTGGAACTGAAGAATAGGAGGAGATCAAAAATGAGAGGATTACAGACACCGGTTCGTGCAATTCGAAGACAGGTATTTACAGAAGTTGCCAAGCTTGGATTTAAAGCAAATGCAGAGACATTGGTAGCAGATATGGAAGCAATTCCATATGAAATCGTAGGAGAAGATTCAGAAGTAAAATACCGTGAGAGCATTTATCGTGCAAGAGCAGTCGTAAGAGAAAGACTCCGTCTTGCGATGGGACTTTCCCTTCGTCCGGAGAATAAGCCGGTCCATTTGACAGCGGGAGTTGAGGCCAGTAATATTTCTGAAAAATATTATGAGCCGCCGCTGATGCAGGTGATTCCGTCAGGCTGCGAGAGCTGTGAGGAGAATAAATACGAGGTCAGCAATGTATGTAAGGGCTGCCTTGCACATCCTTGTCAGGAAGTCTGTCCGAGGGGCGCTATTTCCATGGTGAATGGAAAATCCTTTATCGATCAGGATAAATGTATCAAGTGTGGAAAGTGCAAGTCTGTCTGTCCATACGATGCGATTGCCAAGAAGGAGCGTCCTTGCAAGAAAGCTTGTGGAGTGAATGCAATTACATCGGATAAATTAGGACGTGCTTATATTGATGCTGACAAATGTGTTTCCTGCGGAATGTGTATGGTAAGCTGCCCGTTTGGTGCGATCTCTGACAAGTCTCAGATCTTCCAGCTGGCTCGTGCACTTTCAGAAGGAGAAGAGATTGTGGCTGAGGTAGCACCGGCATTTGTTGGTCAGTTTGGACCGAATATTAATGTAAGAAACTTCAAAGCAGCTCTTGAAGAACTCGGATTTTCAGAGACATATGAGGTTGCTCTTGGAGCGGATATCGGAGCAATTGCGGAAGCACATCATTATGTGAATAAAGTGACAACCGGAGAACTTCCATTTCTTCTGACATCCTGTTGTCCATCCTGGGCAATGCTTGCGAAGAAGTTCTTCCCGGATCTGATCGATCAGATCTCACAGGAACTGACTCCGATGGTTGCAACAGCACGAACAATCAAACAGGAACATCCGAATGCAAAGGTTGTATTTATCGGACCTTGTGCAGCAAAGAAGCTGGAAGCTTCCAGACGTACTGTGAGAAGTGATGTGGATTTCGTTGTTACATTTGAAGAATTGCAGGCAATGTTTGATGCGAAGGGAATTGATCTGACAGCTTATGAGGCAGAGTCTTCTTTCCATGATGCGACAGGAGCCGGACGTGGATACGCCTGTGCAGGAGGAGTTGCAAAGGCAATCGAAGAATGTATTAACGAGTATTACCCTGGAACGCAGGTTAATATCGAGCATGCGGAAGGTCTGGCAGAATGTAAGAAGATCCTGACACTTGCCAAAGCCGGAAGAATGAACGGATGTCTGATCGAGGGTATGGGATGTCCTGGCGGATGTATTGCAGGAGCTGGAACGAATATTCCAATCCCGACTGCGAAGAAGGATGTCGCAGCTTATGTCAAAAACTCAAGTAGGGCACTTCCACCGAAAGAACTGGAAGAAATTGAACTGAAATAAGTAAATATAAGGGATAATAACCGGCCTCCGCTTTACAAACGGAGGCTGTTGTGGTATATTACAAAATAGGCTTTTTATGAGCGAAAGAGGAGGATGGATGTATGCAGCCATACGGAGTAAACCAATTAAGAAAAATGTTTTTGGAGTTCTTTGAGAGCAAGGGACATCTTGCAATGAAGAGCTTTTCTTTAGTACCACATAATGATAAGAGTCTTCTCCTGATCAATTCAGGAATGGCTCCGCTGAAACCATATTTCACAGGACAGGAGATCCCGCCGAGAAGAAGAGTGACAACATGTCAGAAATGTATTCGTACAGGAGATATCGAGAATGTCGGTAAGACAGCACGTCACGGTACATTCTTTGAGATGCTTGGAAACTTCTCTTTTGGAGATTATTTCAAGAATGAAGCAATCGAGTGGTCCTGGGAGTTCCTTACAGAAGTTGTGGGACTTGATCCGAACAGATTATATCCTTCAGTATATGAAGATGATGATGAAGCGTTCGAAATCTGGAATAAGAAGATGGGAATTCCGGCAGAGCGTATCTTCCGTTTTGGCAAGGAAGATAACTTCTGGGAGCACGGTTCAGGTCCATGTGGTCCGTGTTCTGAGATTTACTATGACCGTGGAGAAAAATACGGATGTGGAAAACCGGGATGTACAGTAGGATGTGAGTGTGACCGTTACATGGAGATCTGGAATAACGTATTCAGCCAGTTCAATAATGACGGACACGGCAACTATACAGACCTGATTCAGAAGAACATTGATACAGGTATGGGACTTGAGCGTCTTGCCTGTATCGTACAGGATGTAGATTCCATGTTTGATATTGATACAATGAAAGCACTGAGAGATCATGTATGGAACCTCTCCGGCAAGCAGTACGGAATAGATCATGAGACAGATGTTTCTCTGCGTGTTGTTACAGACCATATTCGTTCCGTAACATTTATGGTTTCTGATGGTATCTTACCTTCTAACAGCGGTCGTGGATATGTTCTCCGCCGTCTGTTAAGACGTGCATGCCGTCACGGAAAGCTGCTCGGAATTGACGGAGCATTCCTTGTAGAGCTTGCAACAACTGTAATTGAAGGTTCCAAGGATGGATATCCGGAGCTGGAAGAGAAGAAAGAGTTTATCTTTAATGTAATTGCGAAAGAAGAAGCGAACTTCAATAAGACAATCGATCAGGGACTTGCAATCCTTGCAGATATGGAAGCTGAGATGGAGAAGAATGGAGAGAAAGTTCTTTCCGGAGAGAATGCATTTAAGCTTTATGATACTTATGGATTCCCAGTCGATCTGACAAGTGAGATCCTGGAAGAAAAGGGGCTGACTTATGACGAGGAAGGATTCAAGAAAGCACAGGAAGAACAGCGTGCGAAATCAGAAGGAACATTCGGAACTCATTCTTATACAGGAAAAGAAGTTTCTGTATACGATCAGCTGGATGCAGCACTTGCGACAGAATTTGTCGGATATGACAATCTGACATTTGATTCTAAGGTTACAGCTCTTACAACAGAGACAGAAGTTGTTGATGCACTTTCTGACGGAGAAAAGGGAACAATCATCGTTGAGCAGACTCCATTCTATGCAACAATGGGTGGACAGGAAGCTGATAAAGGTGTGATCCGTACAGCCGATGGAGAGTTTGTTGTAGAAGATTGTATTCACCTTGCAGGAACAAAGGTTGGACATGTAGGACATGTTGTAAAAGGAATGATTAAGATTGGTGATGCGGTAACTCTTGAAGTTGACGCAAAGAACCGTGCACTTACAGAAAGAAACCACAGTGCAACACATCTGCTTCAGAAAGCACTTCGTACAGTACTTGGAAGCCATGTAGAGCAGGCAGGATCTTTTGTAAATGCGGACAGACTTCGTTTCGACTTTACACATTTCTCAGCAGTAACACCTGAGGAACTGAAGAAAGTTGAAGAGATCGTGAATGAGCAGATTGCAAATGCTCTCGCAGTTGTGACAAAGAACCTTCCAATCGAGGAAGCAAGAAAGACAGGAGCACAGGCTCTGTTTGGCGAGAAATATGGTGACGTTGTACGTGTCGTAGATATGAGCGGATTCTCCGTTGAATTCTGTGGTGGTACACATGTTAAGAATACATCAGAGATCACAGCGTTGAAGATTATTTCTGAGAGTGGTGTAGCAGCAGGTGTTCGTCGTATTGAAGCCCTGACATCTGAAGGACTTATGAACTACTATGCTGAGATGGAGCGTCTTCTCAAAGAAGCAGCACAGCTTGTAAAAGCAACTCCGGAGAATCTTGCAGAGAAGATCACACATCTTCAGGCAGAGAACAAGTCTCTGAAGGGAGAAGTTGAGAGTCTTAAGAGCAAGATGGCTCAGAGCGCAGCAGGAGACATCCTTGACCAGGTGAAAGAAGTAAAAGGTGTGAAGCTTCTTGCAGCACAGCTTGACGGTGTTGATATGAATGGACTTCGTGACCTTGGAGACCAGCTCAAAGAGAAGCTTGGCGAAGGTGTGGTTGTACTTGCATCAGGAAATGACGGAAAAGTAAGCCTGATGGCTACAGCAACAGACGGAGCAATGAAGCAGGGAGCACATGCCGGAAATCTTGTGAAAGCAATCGCAGGTCTTGTTGGCGGAGGCGGCGGTGGTCGTCCGAACATGGCTCAGGCAGGTGGAAAGAACCCAGCAGGAATCCCGGATGCACTTGCAAAAGCAGAAGAAGCACTGGCTGATCAGATTAAATAAAGTCATTGTAAAGAGAATCTGTCTGTGGCAGATTCTCTTTTGGGTAGAAGCAAGAAAAAAGTATAAAAAAATCGGTAAAAATCATAAAAAGCAGTTGACGTTTTGAAAAAATATGTTATAATAATATCCAGTGCAATAAATATACCCGAACAGTCGTATGATGCACAATACAAGGCTGGAGGGGAGGTTAGGTGTGAGACTATGTCAAATGTAATCGTTAAAGAAAACGAAACGTTAGATAGCGCCTTACGCAGATTCAAGAGAAACTGTGCAAAGGCTGGTATTCAGCAGGAGATTCGTAAGAGAGAGCACTACGAGAAACCAAGCGTTAGACGTAAAAAGAAATCTGAAGCTGCTAGAAAACGTAAATATAACTAATATGTGCAAATGGACAGAGTACTGGAAACAGTACTCTGTTTTTTGATATTCGTACAGAGTCAGGCAGTCATAGATAGACAAAGAGGCGTTATGCTTGCATAAAAGCCTCTTTGTCTATCTATGGCTATGTGGCGGATACGCCACAGCGATAAAAAGCGAAGCATTTTAGAGCTGCCTGGCTCAAAAAGGGGAATGTGTAGGAACACCGGAAAGGAGCGTTATACTTGCATAAAAACCACCATTTTCCTATCTGTTTACTCGACATATAATCTTAAATATGCTGAAAATTGCAATTTAATACATTAGTTCATGCAGTTTTATCAACTTAAAGTGATAAAACTTTAAAATAATGCAATTAATGATTGACAATCTTTCATTTAGCTTATAAAATAAACGAGTAGACAACGGTGTCTGGGGTAACAGATTGCTTGTCAGTCTGTTTTTCTTGTTTTAGAAAAGACATTAGTTGACGAAAGATACAATAGTATCAGGGAGATAGGAATCCCAATCTATTTATTCTAGGAGGTAATTAAGATGTCATACGTTGATGAAGTGATTGATTTAGTTGTAAAGAAGAATCCTGCTGAGCCGGAATTCCATCAGGCAGTAAAAGAGGTACTGGAGTCTCTTCGTGTTGTGATTGAAGCAAATGAAGAAAAATTCCGTAAAGAAGCTCTTCTTGAGAGACTGGTAGAGCCTGAGAGACAGATTAAGTTCCGTGTACCGTGGGTAGATGACAAGGGTCAGGTACAGGTTAACACAGGATACCGTGTACAGTTCAGCAGTGCGATCGGACCATACAAGGGAGGTCTTCGTCTTCATCCATCTGTAAACCTTGGTATTATCAAATTCCTCGGTTTTGAGCAGATTTTCAAAAACTCCCTTACAGGACTTCCAATCGGTGGAGGTAAAGGTGGATCTGATTTCGATCCTAAGGGAAAATCTGACAGAGAAGTTATGGCATTCTGCCAGAGCTTTATGACAGAACTTTGCAAATATATTGGTGCTGATACTGATGTTCCAGCAGGAGATATCGGTACAGGCGCAAGAGAGATCGGATATATGTTCGGACAGTACAAGAGAATCCGTGGATTATATGAAGGAGTTCTTACAGGAAAAGGACTTTCCTATGGTGGATCTCTTGCTCGTACAGAAGCTACAGGATATGGACTTCTGTATCTGACAGATGAGCTTCTGAAACTCAATGGTATCGAACTTGCAGGTAAGACAGTTGCTGTTTCCGGTGCTGGTAACGTTGCAATCTACGCAATCCAGAAAGCACAGCAGCTTGGTGCTAAGGTTGTTACAGCAAGTGATTCTACAGGATGGGTATATGATCCGGACGGAATCGATGTAGCAGCTCTCAAAGAGATCAAAGAAGTAAAACGTGCAAGACTGACAGAGTACAAGAACTACCGTCCGAATTCAGAGTACCATGAAGGAAGAGGAGTATGGAATGTTAAAGTTGACATCGCTCTTCCATGTGCTACACAGAATGAGCTTCACCTTGAAGATGCAAAAGCACTTGTTGCAAACGGATGTATTGCAGTATGTGAAGGTGCTAACATGCCTACAACTCTCGAAGCTACAGAGTATCTGCAGGAGAATGGTGTTATCTTTGCACCTGGTAAAGCAGCTAACGCCGGTGGTGTTGCTACATCTGCACTTGAGATGTCTCAGAACAGCGAACGTCTGAGCTGGACATTCGAAGAAGTAGATGCAAAACTGAAAAACATCATGGTTAACATCTGCCACAACATGGTTGATGCAGCTGAGAGATACGGATTCAAGGGCAACTACGTTGTAGGTGCTAACATTGCCGGATTTGAGAAGGTTGTAGATGCTATGACAGCTCAGGGAATCGTTTAAGATTTAAGAAAAATAGATTGAGATTTTCATTGATCGATTGATAGAATAGAAAGGATACCTTATGGATAGAATGTCTGTAAGGTATTCTTTTTATATATTAGGAAAGTGCTTTCCTAATATGCAAAAAATGTTCCGCGATCTTTTAATGTTAAAATCCTGAAAATATTTCCTAAAAAGAAAATAAAGTTTATTGACATTATCAGGAAAAATGAGTATAGTTTATTTTAGTAAAAGGGAGTAACTGGCGCTTTGAGTAGCGTTTGCGAGCCGTCAATACGATGGAAGAAGTCTATCCGGATCGTGATGAAATAGTGAGACTTTTATTGCATGTAAGAAGCGGTGCAATAATTGTCTCTTTTTTTATTCGCACTGCAGATTAATCAGGATTATGGGTCACAAAAGAAGAGTGAACAGTAACCAATAACCAGTTAGGAGGAATGGCAGTGAAAGCATATTATCAATTATCGGGAGAAGAAGTTTTAAGAGAAGTGAATGGCTCGGAAGAACCATTAACAAAAGAACAGGTCAGTGAAAATCAAAAGAAATACGGTCCGAATGAACTGACTGAAGGAAAAAAGAAGACAACATTTCAGATTTTTTTGGAGCAATATAAGGATTTTCTGGTGATCATCCTTATTATAGCAGCGATCGCATCAGGATTTATGGGAGATATTGAGAGCGCAGCTGTTATTGTTATCGTGATCACAATGAATGCAATTCTGGGAACTGTGCAGACAGTAAAGGCAGAGTCATCTCTGGCAAGTCTGAAGAAATTATCCGGTCCGGAAGCAAAAGTTCTTCGTGATGGAGTGGTTGTTCCGATTCCGTCTTCAGAAGTTACTGTTGGAGACATTATTATGTTAGAGGCGGGAGACTATATTCCTGCAGATGGACGTATTCTGGAATGTGCAAGCATGAAGGTTGACGAAAGTGCATTGACGGGAGAGAGTCTTGGTGTCGAGAAGACGACAGATGTGATTGAACAGGACGAAGTTCCTCTTGGAGACCGTATTAATATGGTATATTCCGGAAGCTTTCTCACGTATGGAAGAGGTTCTTTTGTAGTTACAGAGATTGGAATGAATACAGAAGTTGGTAAAATTGCAAGTCTTCTGAAGACGACATCTGAGAAGAAGACTCCATTGCAGGTAAACCTGGATCAGTTTGGACAGAAATTATCCATTTTAATTCTTGTATTCTGTGCGATTTTGTTTGGAATCAGTGTTTTCCGTGGTGAGAATATTGGAAATGCCTTTCTTTTTGCAGTTGCTCTTGCCGTTGCAGCAATTCCGGAGGCGTTAAGTTCAATCGTTACGATTGTTCTTTCTTTTGGAACGCAGAAAATGGCGAAAGAACATGCAATTGTTCGAAAACTGCAGGCAGTAGAAGGACTGGGAAGTGTATCCATTATCTGTTCAGATAAAACAGGAACCCTGACACAGAATAAGATGACAGTAGAGCATTATTATGTAGATGGCCAGAGCATTTCCGCAGACAAGATTGATCTCCGGGATCTGTCTCAGAGCAGACTCCTTATCAGCAGTATTCTTTGTAATGACTCTACGAATATTGATGGTATAGAGATCGGAGATCCGACAGAGACAGCACTGATTAATTTAGGAAGCAGTCTTGGTCTTGACCCGGAAGAAGTCAGAGTAAAGTATCCAAGAGAAAGTGAGAATCCATTCGATAGCGACCGCAAGATGATGGCAACAAAGCATTCATTAAACGGAGTGCCAACGATGATTGTCAAAGGAGCAGTTGATGTTCTTTTGAACCGGACAGACTGGGTTGAGATGAAAGGGGAGACTCATGAGATCACAGAAGAGACAAGAAGAGTAATCGAAGAGCAGAATCAGAAATACTCAAGAGAGGGATTACGAGTTCTTGCATTTGCTTATAAAGAAGTATCAGATGAGACGGAACTTACGCTGGAGGATGAAGATCATCTGATATTCCTGGGGCTGATCGCAATGATGGATCCGCCGAGAGAAGAGTCAAAAGCTGCTGTAGAAGAGTGTAAATGTGCAGGAATCCGTCCGATTATGATTACAGGAGATCATAAGGTGACAGCTGCTGCCATTGCAAAGAGAATTGGAATTCTTGAAAATGAATCCGAAGCCTGTGAGGGTGCAGAGATTGACAAAATGTCCGATGAAGAACTGAAAGACTTTGTGGAAGGGATTTCTGTTTACGCCAGAGTTTCTCCTGAACACAAGATCCGTATTGTGCGTGCATGGCAGGAAAAAGGAAACATTGTATCCATGACAGGAGATGGTGTGAATGACGCTCCGGCACTGAAACAGGCAGACATAGGAGTGGCGATGGGAATTACCGGAAGCGAAGTGTCAAAAGACGCTGCAGCAATGGTTTTGACAGATGACAATTTTGCGACTATTATTAAAGCAGTAGAGAATGGAAGAAATATATATCGCAATATTAAAGCATCCATTCAGTTTCTGCTTTCGGGAAATTTTGGAGCAATCCTGGCAGTGCTTTATGCTTCACTGATGGCACTTCCGGTACCGTTCGCACCGGTTCATCTGTTGTTCATTAATCTGCTGACAGACAGTCTTCCGGCAATTGCTCTTGGATTGGAACCACATTCGAAAAATGTGATGAAAGAAAAGCCACGACCGATAAATGAATCCATTTTAACGAAAGACTTTTTGATCAATATCGGACTGGAAGGATTATCAATCTGTACCATGGTCATGATTGCATTTACAATTGGATACAAAGACGGTAATGCACTACTTGCAAGTACAATGGCATTTGCAACACTTTGCTGTTCAAGATTGTTCCATGGGTTTAACTGTAAATCAAATCGTCCGGTTGTATTTACAAAAAGAGTCTTTAATAACATTTACCTGATCGGTGCTTTTGTAATTGGAATGATTCTGATCACGCTTGTCGTGACTGTCCCTGGACTGCATAACATCTTTAAAGTGCAGACACTGACATTGTCGCAGTTACTTACTGTGTATGGTCTTGCAGCATTGAATCTTCCGATTATACAGATGATAAAGGCAGTTCGTGCAAAATTTAGAAAATAGGAGGAACAACAGTATGAAGAAAGTCGAGAAACCAAAGAAGCCATTAATCTTTTACTATTTGATTGCTTTGATTATTCTCGTGCTTCTTAACACATTTCTTTTTCCGAATATTCTAGGAAAGAATAAGGTGAAAGAAGTCGATTATGGAACCTTTCTTACTATGGTCGAGGGAAAAGAAGTATCAAAAGTAGAGTTGAATGGAGACACTATTTATTTTACAGATAATAGCGAGGAACCGAAATATTATGAGACAACAACGTTTGATGATCCAAATCTGGTAAATCGTCTGGAAGATGCGGGATGTGAATTCGGAAGAGTCGCACAGCAGGAGATGAATCCGCTTCTTAGCTTTTTCCTTGTATGGATTTTACCACTTTTGATCTTTTGGGCATTAGGACAGTGGCTTGCAAAGAAGATGATGGCCAAGATGGGTGGAGGTGCAGCAGGAAATCCGTTCATGCAGTTCGGAAAGAGCAATGCGAAGGTTTATGTGGAATCTACAACAGGAATCACTTTCCAGGATGTAGCCGGAGAAGATGAAGCGAAGGAACTGCTGACAGAGATTGTGGATTTTCTTCATAACCCGCAGAAATATACGGAGATCGGTGCAGTATGTCCGAAAGGAGCACTTCTTGTAGGACCTCCGGGAACCGGTAAAACTTTGCTTGCAAAAGCAGTTGCAGGAGAGGCAAATGTACCATTTTTCTCAATCTCCGGTTCAGAATTTGTAGAGATGTTTGTTGGCATGGGAGCTTCTAAAGTACGTGATCTTTTCAAACAGGCGAATGAAAAAGCACCTTGTATTGTATTTATTGATGAGATTGATACAATCGGTAAAAAGAGAGATAACGCAGGATATGGTGGAAATGATGAGCGTGAGCAGACATTGAACCAGTTGCTGACAGAGATGGATGGGTTCGATGCATCTAAGGGTGTTGTGATCCTTGCTGCAACGAACCGACCGGACAGTCTTGATCCGGCACTTCTCCGTCCGGGAAGATTTGACCGCCGTATTCCGGTGGAACTTCCGGATCTTAAAGGGCGTGAAGAGATTCTGAAAGTTCACGCGAAGAAAGTAAGACTTGGAGATGACATTGACTTTAATACAATCGCAAGAGCTGCATCAGGAGCATCAGGAGCAGAGCTTGCAAATATGGTAAATGAAGCGGCACTGCGCGCAGTCAGAGAGAATCGTAAATATGTAACGCAGGCAGATCTTGAAGAAAGTATTGAAACTGTTATCGCCGGATATCAGAAGAAGAATCAGGTACTTTCTTCCAAGGAAAAATTAATTGTTTCTTATCATGAAATCGGTCATGCGTTGGTAGCAGCATTACAGACGAATTCAGCACCGGTTACAAAGATCACGATCATTCCGCGTACATCAGGTGCCTTGGGATATACAATGCAGGTTGAATCAGAAGAACGGAATCTGATGACACAGGAAGAGCTGATCAACAAGATCGCGACACTGACCGGAGGAAGATGTGCAGAAAAACTGATTTTTAATTCTATCACAACAGGCGCATCGAATGATATCGAGCAGGCAACAAAGCTTGCAAGAGCAATGATCACGCGTTATGGAATGAGTGACCGGTTTGGTATGGTTGCTCTTGAGACGCAGAACAATCCATATCTGGGAGGAGACAGCAGTTTAAGTTGTTCACCGCAGACAGCAGCAGATATTGATCAGATGGTTGTAGATACCGTAAAACACGGATATGATACAGCGATGGATCTTTTGGAGAAAAACCAGAAGAAACTTCATGAGCTTGCAAAATACCTGTATGAGAAAGAAACAATTACAGGAGAAGAATTTATGCAGATTTTGACGAGAACGGAGACGTTGGAAGAAGCAGAAGGGAAGTAACAGATGGCAAGAAGCAGAAACAAGAAAACAGAGATTGAAGAAGAAATAGAGAAGCGGATACCGACAACCCGTTACAATCCGGATTATAAAGTCGGATTGACAGCACAGCAGGTGCAGGAGCACAGACTTCATGGCTGGGTAAACAGGGCAGTTGATCCTCCATCGAAGACAACGAAAGAGATTGTACATGAGAATGTATTTACTTACTTTAACTTAATCTTTCTTGTTCTGGCTATTTTGTTATGTCTGGTTGGATCCTTCCGGGATCTGACCTTTCTTCCGGTTATTATTGCAAATACGTTGATCGGTATTATACAGGAAGTGCGTGCCAAAAAAGTGCTGGATAATCTGACCATGCTAAATGCACCGAAAGCGACTGTAGTGCGAGATGGTAAAAGATCGTTGATTGATGCAGAAGAGTTGGTAGTTGATGATATTGTCATATTTAAAGCCGGCGCGCAGGTATGTGCGGATGCACAGGTTTGTGCAGGTGAAGTACAGGTAAATGAATCTCTGCTGACAGGCGAGTCTGATGAGATTACAAAACATGCCGGAGATCAGCTGATGTCAGGAAGTTTTATTATTTCCGGTCAATGTCATGCAAGACTTGATAAAGTCGGTGAAGATTCTTATATTTCAAAGCTTACACTGGAAGCAAAAGAAATGCAGAATGGTGAGCGGTCAGAGATGATCCGCTCGCTGGATAAATTGGTTAAATGCGTCGGTGTGGCAATCATTCCGATTGGAATCATACTCGTTGCACAGTCTCTGGTATTCCAGAATGCATCATTCCATTCAAGTATTACGTCAATGGTAGCGGCTGTGATCGGAATGATTCCGGAGGGACTTTACCTTCTTGCAAGCGTTGCACTTGCTGTCAGTTCAATTCGGCTTGCACAGCAGAAAGTATTGCTTCATGATATGAAATGTATTGAGACACTTGCGCGTGTTGATGTACTTTGTGTAGATAAGACTGGTACGATCACAGAAAATACGATGAAAGTACAGGAACTTATTTCAACGGAGCAGTACGATACGGAAAAGATGGAATCTCTTCGTCTTATGGTCGGAGATTTTGTTTCAGCTATGACAAACGATAATATCACAATGGCTGCAATGAAAGAATATTTTACACATTCTTCAGGCGCAAAAGCAATTTCCAAGACAGGATTTTCATCTGCGACAAAGTACAGCAGTGCTACATTTGAAGATAAGACATATGTTCTTGGAGCGCCGGAATTTGTACTTCTGGATGATTACGAGCAATATAAGGAAAAAATCACAGAGCTTGCATCTACAGGTGCCCGTGTTCTTGTATTTGGTACTTATGCAGCGGAGATTGATGGAAAAGCACTGACAGAGCCGGTAACACCGTTGGGCTATATCTTACTTGCGAATCCAATCCGTGAGGCGGCAAAAGAAACATTCCAGTACTTTGCAGAGCAGGGAGTTGAAGTGAAAGTTATTTCCGGAGATAATCCGGTTACAGTTTCCAAAGTTGCAAAAACAGCAGGTATTAAAAATGCTGAGAATTATGTGGATGCATCAAGTCTTGAGACAGAAGAAGATATTAAGAAAGCGATTCTTGAGAAGACAGTGTTTGGACGTGTAACTCCAAACCAGAAACGACAGTTTGTTCAGGCACTTAAAGAGGCTGGGAAAACAGTTGCTATGACAGGAGATGGAGTGAATGATGTGCTTGCTTTGAAGGATGCAGACTGCAGTATTGCAATGGCATCAGGAAGCGAGGCAGCGGCACAGGCTTCTCAAATCGTACTTCTGGAGTCAGATTTCTCTTGTATGCCGCAGGTTGTATTAGAAGGAAGAAGAGTAGTCAATAATATCCAGCGTTCGGCGAGCCTGTTCCTGGTTAAGAATATATTCTCTTTCCTGCTGAGTCTTTTCTCGGTAGTATTTATGTTTACTTATCCACTGGAACCATCACAGGTATCACTGATCAGTATGTTTACAATCGGTATTCCGGCGTTCTTCCTTGCACTTGAGCCGAACAAGAATATCATTAAAGGACATTTCCTGACAAATGTATTCCTGAAAGCACTTCCGGCAGCACTTACAGATGCATTGGCGGTTGGGGCACTGGTTGTCTTTGGAAAGACATTTGGAGTAGGAGAGCAGGATATCTCAACAGCAGCAACGATGCTTCTGGCAATTGTAGGATTTATGATCCTCTATAAGATCAGTGCACCGATGAATAAGCTTCGTGCAGGGATTCTTGGCGGATGTATCGCAGGATTATTATTCTGTAGTATTTATTTGAATCAGCTGTTTGCGATTACCGGAATGACAACAAAGTGTATCATGCTTTTTGTTGTATTTGCGATCGCAACAGAGCCGGTACTTCGTTATCTTACGATTCTTCTTGGAAAAGGAAGATTCTATTACAGACGTTTGCGCGGAAAAACGCCGTTAGAGGAAGAAGCATAATGTGCAGTGAAAAATAAAAAAACAAATGTAATTATTCAGAACGAAAATAAGATAAAAATCAAGCGGCAGCAGGGAATTATTAATCCCTACTGTCGCTTGATTCTGCTTTACTTTTTACATTACATTCTTATAGTTTGCAATCGATTAAGTTGATTATGTAGCTGGTCAATTATTCTGTATAAAGAATCAATCAAAGAAAGTTTCATGCAGTTTACGTACTGCAAGATCTGCATAGGCTTCATCGATCAGAGCAGTGATGCGAATCTCAGATGTAGTAACCATCTCTGTGTTGACATCAATACTTGCGAGTGCACCGAACATCTTTGCAGCAACACCTGAATGAGAACGAATACCGGCACCAATGACAGAAACTTTGGCAACATTTTCATCAGAATCCAGTTTCTTAATGCCAAGATAGTCTTTGCTTTCATTTAACAGATCCAAAGCACGGAGCATGTCCGATTTTGCAACAGTGAAGGATACAGATTTTGTACCGTCTTTACCAAGAGACTGGATCATGACGTCAATGTTCAGTTTATTCTTATCTAAAAGATTTAAAAGACGGAATGTGCTACTAGGCTCGTTCCCGAGACCGGCAACACGGATTTTGGCTACATTTTTATCGGCTGCCACACCACTGATTAACATTTTTTCCATTTTCGTTTTCTCCCTTACAATTGTTCCTGAATTGTGGTTTAAGCTAGAACATACCAGAAGTTCTACACCGTATTTTTTCGCAATTTCTACACATCTGCTGTGAAGGACTTTCGCACCAAGAGAGGCCATCTCAAGCATCTCATCATAAGTGATCTCCGTCATTTTATGAGCGTTTGGAACAACGCGTGGATCGGCGGTATATACTCCGTCTACATCTGTGTAAATTTCACAGACATCGGCATGGAGTTCAGCAGCAAGAGCAACCGCTGTTGTGTCAGAGCCGCCGCGGCCAAGAGTTGTGATATCTTCATACTTATTGATTCCCTGGAATCCAGTTACGATGACGATCTTGTTCGCATCAAGCTCTTTACGGATACGCTCGGAATCAATTCTCTTGAATCGTGCATTTTGATAATTTGAAGTTGTATGCATTGGAACCTGCCATGCATTCAGTGACACTGCACTGACGCCCATGGAAATCAGAGTCATTGCCATTAAGGATACAGAAACCTGTTCACCGGTTGTGAGAAGCATATCTAATTCCCTGCGGGAAGGCTGCTCTGTGATCTGTTTTGCTGTTGCAATCAGATTATCTGTAGTCTTTCCCATAGCAGACAGGACAACAACAACCTGGCTGCCTTCGCGCTGCTTTGCGATACAGCGGTTTGCTACGTTGCGGATGTGCTCCAAATCGGCCACGGAGCTTCCGCCAAATTTCATTACTGTCAGCATATTTTTATCTCCCTTATATTCTCTGACGAATCTGTGTTGCTGGTAATATATAGTGTGAGCAGTAACAGCAAAAGAGTCAGAGAATTTTTAGTTACTGTTCATAGTGGGTGTGAGCAGCAACTTTATACGTAGATAAGTATAGCAAAAAAAAGAAATAAAATACAGAAGAACATTTGTTCTATATATACTTGCAGTGGCATAAAGTGTGTGTTATACTGCAAATTAACAGAAAGCAGGTGAATAAAGATGACTCCAAAAGAAGTAATACCAAAAGTGCAGCAGGACCTTTTTACAATGCAGGATCTAAAATATCGGGATTTTCACGCAAAACTGATGCCAACAGTAGAGAAAGAATCAGTGATAGGAGTGAGAGTCCCTGTACTTCGAACTTATGCAAAGAAATTCGGGAAGACAGAAGAGGCGAAGCAGTTTCTTAAGATCCTGCCACATCAATATTATGAAGAGAATAATCTGCATGGGCTTCTGATCGAGCAGATTAAAGATTATGAACTCTGTATAGAAGAACTGGAGCGCTTTCTGCCCCATATAGATAACTGGGCAACCTGTGATCTTTTGGCAGTCAGAACAGTGAAGAATCATCTGAATTCTTATATCAAAAAGATAGATCGATGGCTGGAATCAGAGCATATATATACGATCCGATTTGGAATCAATATGCTGATGCGCTATTATCTGGAAGAAGAATTTAAGTTAGAATATCCGAGGAAGGTTGCCGCAATTCGTTCAGAAGAGTATTATGTAAATATGGCCAGGGCATGGTATTTCGCAACAGCACTTGCCAAAAAGTATGATCAGGTTCTTCCATTTCTAGAAGAACAGAAGATGGATGTATGGACACATAATAAGACAATCCAGAAGACAATCGAAAGCTATCGGATCACGCCGGAACAAAAAGAGTATCTGAGAACTTTGAAGATAAGGCAATAATGTTCGTAGGAGGAGAAATAATGGCAGAAAAATTAAGAGTACTTATGATTAATGGAAGTCCAAGAGCAAACGGAAATACTAGTGTAGGACTAAAAGAAATGGAAAAGATTTTTCAGGAAAATGGAGTAGAAGTAGAGACAGTAGTTGTTGGAAATAAACCTGTCCGTGGATGTGTTGCCTGTGGAGGATGTGCTTCCAAGCAAAAATGTGTTTATGATGATGTAGTTAACGAACTGGCTTTGAAATTCGAGAAAGCAGATGGACTGGTTATCGCAAGTCCAGTCTATTATGCATCCGCAAATGCAACATTGATCGCCTGTCTTGACCGCCTGTTCTACAGCACACCATTTGATAAGACTATGAAAGTAGGAGCAAGTGTTGTCTGTGCAAGGCGCGGTGGATGTTCAGCAACATTTGACGAGTTAAATAAATACTTTACAATTTCTGGAATGCCAGTTGCTTCCAGTCAGTATTGGAATAGTATTCATGGAAGAATACCAGGAGAAGCAGAGCAGGATGGAGAAGGAAAGCAGACTATGAGAGTCCTCGCCAGAAACATGACATTTCTTATGAAGAGTATTGCCTTGGGTAAAGAACAGTTTGGACTTCCGGAGAAAGAAGAACGAATTGCAACACATTTTATTAGGTAAAGAAGAGGAGAATTAAAATGAGTTATGTATCTTTTAATGATGTGATAGAATTAAATGGAATTCTTAAAGATAAAGGTCTGAATTTCCGAATTCATCTCAGGGACACTTGTGGAAGACAATCCTTCTGGATCGAACCACTCGGTAATTGCGCCTGTGAAGGACGATATGATGAGATGTATCAGGTGGTAGAAGAGTACCTCGAAGGAAAAGGATTTTCCGTGCAGTACGACGATCAGAAGATGAATTTTGTGGTATAAATTTGTATTTAGATGTTTGAATTCTGAGTGATGAAGCAAAAACTTTTGTTGG
>OLPG01000016.1_pt1 | contig 150555 bp, 166 predicted proteins | sample 1672311 | NCBI WGS metagenome assembly OLPG01 (sample SAMEA3136670, study PRJEB25190) | human gut metagenome | biome: human gut; feature: human-associated habitat; material: faeces | place: Austria | collected 2013 | reverse complement strand
ATTAATATCATTTATTTTATTAATATTTAGTTATTATTTAATAAGTAATTTATTAATTAAATTTTCAATTATGGGTTTTGCTTATGCAATAATTGTAGTATTGATAGACTCATTCAATGCTGTTATTCAAGATGCAATATTAAGAAATTCAAATTCAGAAGAACATCAATCAGCACTTACATATTTGTCACTTTCATATAAAATATTTAAGGCAATATTTGGATGTTGTATATCTTTAATATTACTCAAGTATTCACTTATATACGTATTAATCTTTTTAATAATGTTGGTGTTAATGGGTCTAGTCCAATTTAGAAAAACTTATTTAAAGCTATTATAATTTACTAAAAATATGATAATATAGCAGCTTCACATTCACCTGATTCCATTATAGTAACAAGTATATTATTTTATTTTTTATAAATCTAATACTTTATAACACTAAAGACAATGCTAACTAAGCATTGTCTTTAGTGTTTTCATTATTTCTAAATTTAACATATATAAATAAAGCAAAATATACAATTATAGCAAGTAGAAATGTGATTTTTATTGAATTAGAATTTTCTGGAAAACCGTACAAGATATTCTTGGAAGTATTGTAGCAACAAACCCTTTTATAAATTTTCTTTTATTTTTGGAAACAAATCATACAAATTATATCCTAATAAATTATCAAAATATTCTTTTAATTTATATGTTTCTTTAATATGATACTGAGTGTTAGAATATGCACCTCTTCTAATCATTATATCAATCAACCTTTTATCAATTGTAAATACTTTATTTCCTTGTGGACACATCAAGTCACATAAATTTATTAATTTTTCTTCTATAGTGTATTCATGATTTTTTATAAAATTTGTTAAAAACGGATTATCTTTTGGATTTGGAACTCCTCCTGCAGTACATATTATATCATTATTTAAATATGAATGAGTTAAACATATATTAGCATATTCATCATCATATCCTTTGTTTTTTAAATATTCATATCCTCTCATAACATGTCCATGTGACTCACCATTATACTTACCAATATCATGTAAATATCCTAGAGTAATTGCTTTGTCTATATCTACATTTATTTCTTTTTCACATAATGCTTTAGCAATTCTTCCAGCACTATCACCTACAGATATACAGTGTTCTATCCATCTATCATCTGTTGTATTTTTTCTTTCTATTTCTAATAATGTTCTTGCTTCTTTACTTGTTAATATCATCTTTATTCTCCTAACTTTTTAAATAAATCATCATATATTTTATTTCTATCTAATTTAGTAACCAAAGTAATATTATGTCTATAGTCCAATACTTCATAAGAAGTATTCTTTCTTATATTTGGACAACTTATTTGTTCCGTTTCAAACCAATTTTTATTTATCCATTGAACCTTTAAACACCTTATTATCTGTATTAAAGTTTAACCAATTACATATCTTTAAAATTTCATTATAACTTAACTCTTGTTCATCTCTTACTGTTACATCTCTTTTTGTATGAGAATATGGTGCAACTGTTATTGCCTCAATATTAAATAAGTCTTTTGATTTTATTAAATATGATAATGCAAATTGACCATCACATTCATTATAAGTATCGGTATCTAATATTAAATTAATTTTTTTTATTATTTGAGACATATCTATAAAATTCTTTCCAACTTTTAACTCTTTGTATATTAGAATATCTGTTATAAGGTGTATCCATTAAAATTGTTGTTATTCCATTTTCAATACAATCACTACATATACGAACAGAATCATCAATCATAATATCAATATTATGCTTTAAACATTGCTTAGTTTTAGCGCATTTATCATAGGCATCTGTTAAAATCAAGTTATCATAATAAATATTATTATCTTCAAGCCACTTTTTTGTCATATTATATGGATCTGTATATTCTCCATTATTTCTTCCTGTGATAATACAAATAATATGACCATCATCATGAAGCTTATCTATGTATTCTTTAGCACCTTCAATAACGCCTAATTTTTTTGCTATTCTTTCTATATTATTTTTGTAAAAATTGATTTCTTCATCCTCATTCCAATCAAACATTCCTTTTCTAATATAATCAGCGTTTTTATTTATAATACCCGAATTTCTCAATTCTTTGTCATGTAATAAATACTCAGTTAATAAAGTATCATTAAAATTTGATATTACATTGTCTATATCTATTCCTATCTTCATGTATATCCTCCGAATTTTTACTAATTTTAAACTATAAAAATTATACAATATTTAGACCTTTTTTTCCATATGCCTATTGAAATTTAATAACGACACATATATAATATTTTTAGAAAGAGAGCATTATGGTTCGCAACCTGCTGTTTAACCGCTCCATTAAGTAAAATCGTCGCACTTTGGCGAAGTATTGAAAAATCAACTGTAAAGGTTGATTTTTTTTCGCCTTTATCTTGAAAAAGGAAAATCAAATAATAAAGATACTTTGATTTATATGAATGTAGTAGAGCCAATAATTAGTCGTGCTATGTGGAATGAGGCACAACATCAAAAAGAGAAAAATCAAAGAAGTTACACAAGAGATAGAGTTTATATATTTTTTCAAAAACTAAAATGTCCTAAATGTAGCAGAATTATGAAATGTAAAGGCTCTGGAGGAACAAGAAAGAAACATATGTACTACAAATACTATTTCTTTTACTCCACAACAATTAATGGCTGATAGAGATATTGAAAGAGAAAAACTAATAAAAAATAACAAATTAAATGAAACTTTAAAACAAGAATGGAACAAAAAATCAAAAGAAGAAAAGCAAGAATTTATTTCAAAATTTATTGAATCAATGACATTATTAAAGAACAAAAAACGAAGAATTTTATATTGATAAAATAAATTTTAGAAGTAGTTATATTGAACAATTAACAAAGTTTTTTAAGTTAGGCATAGCAGATATTTTTGTACACCCGTATAGTTCCTAACAAGTACTGAATTTTTCCTCCCTAGTCAAAATTCGAAATATGGAACTCAATCCCAAACCCTTTATAAAAATTTGAAAGAAATGATAAAAAAATTAATAACTAAATATGACAAAAATATATACAGTGTTTAACAAATATGATAGAATAAAAATCAGGAGATGATGTATATGAGTAAAAAAAGAAAAATATTAATAATATTTGGAATTTTAATAATATTATTTATAATTGTATTTGTTGTAATAAACAAAGCAAATATATTTAGCCAAAAAGTAACAAAATTACAATCAGTTGAAGGAATTACAGTTGTACCTACAATGAACGATACAATAACAGCTGATAGTAGTTGGTGTGGAACTTTTCAATTAGTATGGAATGATATGAAAAATGAAGTTGTAAAGAAAGATGTTATATTTAATCCTCAATTAGATATGGTAAAAAATTTAAACAAAGAAGATTTTAATGAAACAATGCTTTCTGAAGATTACTATTATAAGATTTATGGACTAAAAAGTCTAGCTTTAAAAGAACAAATAGAAAATGGAATAAAAGAAAAATTTAATCAAACAAGCGATATATTAAATGATTTTAATTGGTCAGAGAGTGAACTAGATAATCCTAATAATCCAAATGTAAGAAGATATTTTTTCTATACAATGTTATATAGAAAATTCGAATTTTTACAAGAATTTGATAAACTTGATAATGGTAAATTTGGAAATAAATATAAAGATGTTCAATATTTTGGTATAGATGAAAATACAAAAAGTTCCGTAGGAAATCAAATTACAGTATTATATTATAATTCAAAAGATGATTTTGCAATTATTGTAAATACTAAAACAGATGATGAAGTAATTTTCTGTAAAAGTCCTAATGGAAGCAATTTTAATGAAATATATGAAAATATGAATAATGAATCTAATAAATATACAGGAAGCAGATCTTTTAAAAATGTAGATGAATTTAAAGCTCCAAATTTAGAATTTGATGAGAAAAAAGAGTATACAGAATTGGCAAATAAAGAATTTAAAACAGCAGATCCATATTATGATACAGCAGAGATACAAAAAGCAATACAAACTATAAAATTTTCATTAGATGAAAAAGGTGGAGAAATTAAAAGTGAAGCAGCTATAGATATGACGATAGGTGTAACATCAGTGCCAAAAGCAGATGAACCAAGATATTTTTATGTAGATGATACATTTGCAATCTTTTTAAGAGAAAAAGGTAAAACAAAACCATATTTTGCTGGAAGAATTGATGACATAACCAAGTTTCAATAATATTGCTATAGTCGGTAATTAATTAAAAATTAGTATAAATTTATAAACCCAATTATATAATATTAATGTCAAATTTAGTTTCTATATTTTTATAATCTAATCTATCATTTAATGCAATGCATTCATACATCATAAAATCGTTATAAACTTTATCAGAAATCACTTCATAATCTATTATATCTTTATTATATATTAAAGAGGAAAAATTATTAACTAATTTTATCCTCTTTTCTTTTTATTATTACTAAAAATTAAAATCTAAATATACATAATTATTCATATCATAAGATAAATTATTTTCAATCATTTTGTTAGCAATTTTGCAACATTTTGAAATTCTTTCACCATTAAATAATGGATCAATATATCTAATCTTTGCTCCATGATGTACATAATAAACATTTTTAGGCTCTTCTTTTGATAATTTTACTTTTTTAGCATTTTTCCAAATATTAAATATATCATTATATTTAGAAGACTCTATAATATCTATTACTTCACTTTCTTTTAATTCATATAAATCTTTTTTAGATATTTTATTTTCATTACTTAATCTTTTTAAAATATCAGCAATTAATTGCATAGAATATCTAGTTCTATCTTCACGATATATAACAGATAATCTGCTTGTAACATTAACAAAGTTTCTAGCATGTTTTTTAGTTTTAAATCCCAATTCTATTTCTCTTTCTTCATTAGTTTGTATCTCAATATCATCATATATTTCTTTAATACTTGCCTTATCTAATAATTTATATGTAAATAAAGCATTTGATAATGAATACTCTAACCTATCAGCAGATAATTTAGGTGTGTCATTATCAGCAATAGAATATAAATGATAATTATCTATTTCTGATATTTTAATATTATCTCTTTTTAATAATGTGATAATTTCTTTTGAATTTTTTATTATTTCTGTTGTTAAATCTTCTGTTGATTCTTGAGTCATATAATCTCCATTAAGAAAGTCTACACAGTGCTTAAATGTAGGCGTTGCTATATCGTGAAATAATCCAGATAAAGTTTGTTTTTTATCATGTGTGAAATGCCAAACGATTAAAGCAACTGCAACAGAATGATCTAAACTTGAAAAGAAAAAATCACTTTCAAACAAATCAGAATATATAGTGCCACAAGTAACGCTAATATATTGTTGTGATAATAATTCCTTTGTATCTATATATTCATTTAACCACTCTGGAAAATCTGATTCTAATATTTTAAAATATTCTTTTATATCTTTGTTAACATTATCGTAATATTTACTCATTTTTTCTCCTCTTTCTATTTCACACTTTCAATTATATTTCTTAGTCTTTTTCTAGTACTTTATCTCAAATTTTTCTATAAGTTCATTTTCCCTTTAAATTCTAAATATAAAATTGATTTGTTAGTCTTTCAAATTCCATTTTAACAGATAAACATATTCTATTCGTTCTTTCTTTGGAACGTAATGTTTTTTTATCTTAGTTCTATTCGACTTTAATTCAGGTAATGCTTGTCTGCAATATTTATCTAATTCACAAAATATATTTTGGCAATCAATAAGTTGTAGAGGCCTATTACCAATTCTTTTAAAATCTAGGTTAAGTCTTTTAAATTCTTCGTCTTGATGTTCATACATATATCTAATAATATCTTCATTACTCATTTTACCCTTATCAATAAAACATTTTTTAATTCCACGAAGTGAACCTGGTCCTGCAACTGTAAATTCATTTTCTTTCCAATTTACCACTTCACTATAATTTATATCAGTTACTAATTGATAAGCCATAAAGTTTCCAATTAATGGATAACTCTTAATTATATTAAATGCTTCTTGCATATTTTCACATTTAATAAATTTTTCTTGGATTTTATCTTCATTAAACATTTTGTTTAAAAGCGCTAAATGATTATCATGCTTTCTATCATATGATAATAGAGTTTTTAATTATTTTATTTAATTAATTCTCATTATATTATTTACTAAATTTTCTTATTACATCTACTGTTATTTGTTTATCCATTTTTACTTCCAGTATTATTATCTATAATTTATTCCTCTAAAAATTCATATAATTTATTATAAAAATCATTATTATTAAAAATATAATTACAATGACCAGCCTTTTCTAAAATAAACATTTTTGAATTTTTAATATTGTTTGAAATATATTTTACCTCATCTCTTGGCACTAAATCTTTAATACCTCCATTACAAACTAAAGTAGGAATATCAATAATATCTAATTCTTCTTTTGTTATAGAATGAGATTCAAAGTTCAATTTTTCAAACATTTCATTACTCTTTTTGCCAGGATACCAAGGTATTTTTTCAATAATTTTTACATAATTAGGTTTTTTAATAATGTTATTTCTTGCTACTCCGCTACATAGAATTAATTTTGATATACTCCCAGGATATTTTATTGCAACATTAAGAGCAACTGTTCCACCACCACTACAACCTAATAGATATGGTTTATTTATATTTAATTTTTTTATAAATTCATAAACATCTTTTGCAGATTCTTCATAAGTCAATTCACAATTTTTCTCACTCTTACCACAGCATCTTCTATCAAAAATATATACTTTATATCTATCTTTTAATCTATTTGCAATAAATTTCATTACCCTAGTATTTACACTATTAGGATTTAATAAAATTATTGACTTTCCTTTTCCTAAAACCTCATAATGAATTTTTATACTATTCACAAATATATCCAATTTAAAATTCCCCTTACAAATTATTATTTCGTACTTTGATTTAACTTTCTAAAAATATTATTTTAATTATACTATCTTCTTTTATTATTTTTCATATTCCTCTTAAATTATATATAAGTTAATCTATTTAGTCAATATTTTTAATTTTTAGTACTTTTTCAAATATAATAAAAGTTACAGCTCTCAAATAATGAAAAAGATTACTATTCAGATTATAAAAATTAAGTAAAAAATACCAATATAATATCTGTTTATATTGGTTTAATATTTCATAACATCAAATTTTTGTTCGTTGTAACATTGACATTTTTGTGCATTTATGGTATATTATATATGTAAACCATTTTTACACGATCTTTCATGTTAGCTTAAGCTTCATGCGTTGATCACAACAAAAAATTTTTTAGGAGGTAATTAAAAATGGCTAACAACTACAAAACTCTGGGTGAAGAAGTACTGGAAAAGGCTCTTTGTGTCTGCGATGGAATGTCTGCCGTTTTCGACGACCACACTATCGTACCACTGACTGGTATTCGGGAAAACTGCGTTAAGTTTGATGGATGCTATTCCTTCAACAATAGTACAATTGCGTTTTTTTACAAACACAATCTGTACGTCGCACCTTACACCCGGGCACTGGACAGTGCACTTTCTTATGCCAACTTTAAGCAGGAATCTTTCTATGTTCCATTCTCTAATTTGGACTACCCTATGGCATACCAATCTCGTTGGTTCATGTTAAGGGATGCTGCTCGTCAGTCTCGCCAGACTTCTATTGCTTAAAGTTAAAGTTAGTTATTTTTCTAGGACAAGCATTGCACGTCTTGGAGCATTGGAGTCAGCTTTTTTGCTGGCTCCTTTGTTTTGAAAGATCACTACTATATACCATTTTGAATCTATTTCAAGTATAATTTACTTTTATACATCAATTAATAATCGTAATTGTTAAAATAAAAAAAGTTGTAAATATTTAATTTTTACCTATTTTTCTATATATCCATAAGTTTTTTGTGTATACATATCATCTGTAATTGGTTTATATCTCTCTCCATCATAATTATCTGTAAAACCATTGTATGCTTTATAGATATCTCCATTTTCTGTATCATATACTCTTTCATATCCTAATGTTGCATCACTTTGTTTTTGACTCATTATATCATAAGATTTACTTCTGCTTTCCCATGCACTCATATATGAATCAAAGGCCTTTTGTGTTGAAGCATTTAATTCAAGAGCTTGTTTTGTTTTTGCATTTCCATCATCAATAGTTGTTTTAATATAGCTATCTGAAAATTCTATTGAATTAACTGATTCTAGCAATATATCTTTGTAGTCTATGAATTCATTTTTTTCTGCAGTTATTGCCATTATATCATATACCATATAATAAAGCATATCCACTCCACCATTATATTGATTTCCAAAATTAACTATTGATGCCATAAATAATCCTTCACCTGATTTATTATTGTCTCCAGTAAAAGTTCCTCTTAATACTTTACTATCTAATGCAACACTTTTCATAGATGCACTAGACTCAAACTCTTCTTGTTTTTTAAAGTTAGTAAATTTAGGAAATCTAATTGAAGAAAAAGATGGATCTATTGAATTTATGTATGTTGTTATTTCATTAAACTTTTGGTAAAATCCATCTGTCGTTGGATTATCTAAAACCACTGCATCTGCAAATAACCTATATTGAGAATTACTTCCACTTAAATTGTAATAATTCTGCCAATAGCTTTTTGCTGATGCACTTTTTAGTAATGGTTGAATTTTCGTCATTAAGTATACTTGATTATTTGTATTTTGTGGATCATATACTCTAATTGTATAAAATATCCCTGTACCACCTGTTTCAACTGTCCACCCTTTTGGTTTTTTCATTGAAAAAATATCCGACTTATATTCTTCTAATGTTATTTTACTTACTTCACTTTGTAGTATTTTTACATTTTCTTTGTTTGCTTCACTTCCTGTTTTTGCTAATTTATCGTTATTTTCTTTATTATTGTTATTCATAAGCATTGCTATAAGAACCATAATAACTATTACTGCCACTATAGAAATTATCATCCATATTTTACTCTTTTTACTTTCGTTCATTTGTTTCCTCCTCTTATATTTTTTTAGCATGCAAAACAACTCTATATTTATTGTTATTAGAGCAAGTAGATAATGTCAAAATGCTATCATTTTTTAAACAATCTACATTAAATTCTTTTATACTTCTTGCTTTTATGGTTTTTATAAACTTTTCAAAATCATCATCATTATTAAATCCCGTTTTTATATAGTAATCTTCACTTTCTATTTTATAAATTGAGAAAACTTTATAAATACATTTTTCATTTTCAGTATATAAAGTAATATTAGTATTCTTTTCATTTTCGTACCAATCAGAATTTAATATGTTTTTCATACTACCAAACATTGAACCATCTCTCATATTATGTCCATAGATCACAATATTTTTATCCGTATTATCAATCTTATTTCTATAATCCGCAAAAATCCACCCTGCGGAATTTTTGCTTCTATCAAAACTATGATTTAAATAAAAATTATTATTGTCTGCTTTTAATACTGGATACTCAATATTTGTATTATTTACTTTAATCCAAGCAACAGTTTCTTTATTCTGTTCTTTTAGTTTATTAAAGTCTATTGTATATTCTTCTTTGTCTTCACTTTTTTCTTCAACTACTACTGTTCCTTTTATCTGTTCTGCTATTTCGTTATTTTTGTTATTATCTTTATACCATTTATAAATTTTAACTCCAGAATATACCAATACCAAAAGTAAAATCATATAAACAATAAGATTAAAAATTACTTTTTTATATTTTTTATTTTTTTTCTTTCTCATTATTTACATTGTCCTTTCATATATAAAGACTAGCCAATAACTCTAGCTAGCCTCTATATATTTTGATATATTATTTTTTTGCTTTTTTTCTATTTATTACTGTTAGCATTCCAATAGTTGTTATAGAAGTTATAAATAGCGTTACACTTGTTATAATATTATCTCCTGTTTTTGGATTATTTGTTTCCTCATTTGTTTCAGTATTAGTTTTGTTATTGGTTTGTTCTGTTTTGTTTTCTGTTGTTTGTGGCTCTTTTTCTTTTTCTTGTGTTGGTGTTGTTGGTGTAACTGGCTTATCTGATGGTTTTTCGGGCTCACTTGGTGTTGTTGGGTTTTCTTTTGAGTTTTCTGTTGGTGTAATTATCAAACTTGTGTCAACCCACATTGTTGCATATTCACCTTCATTATATTGTAACATCGGGTCATAGTCAGTAGTGTCATAATCGTAATACTTACCATTTATTTTTAATTTAGTATCAGTTGTAAAACAATATCCTTCTGCAGCCTTAAAATATATTCCATAAGTATAAGACTTACCACTTTCAAATTTGGTAAATAAATCATCAGGATTGTTGATATTCCAAAAATCAGCAGCATAATAATATTTTTTACCTCCATCAGTACTCCAGTATTCAGATTGATAAATATATGGAACATTTTCAGGTGTTGTTCCTGAAAATACAGGCTTATCGCCTACTTTAAAACTAATTGTTGCATTATTTATCTCAACTTCACTAATATGTTGATATGTGACAGTTTTAGGTTTTATTGTTTTTACAGCCACTACAAAAAGCTTTGTTCCAGAATTCGTTACATTTGCACTATTAACATACTTCCCATTTACCATTACTTTTTTATTAGTTGCAAATATATTTCCATCTTTTGCTTTAAGAGAAATACTGTAAATATAAGTTTTGCCTTCTTCAAAAGTAATTATTTTTTTGTCTTGTGAAAGAGCATTGTTCTTGCTCTCATCAGAGTACCAATATTTTACTGGAACAGATTCACCTTTTGCATTTTTTTCCATCTCTTCCCAGTATTCGTATTCTATATCATATTGTTCATCCCATGGATCACATTTGTAAGCAGTTGCTTTTGGAGCATCACCTGGATTATAATTAAAAGTTACCCCCTCAATATCTACATCGCCAATTTCTGAATTTGCCAATACTTTCATTGGCATAATAGATAAAGCAAAACAAAGTATTAACATACTAATAATAAACATTTTACTTTTTTTAATTTTCATTTTCTTTTCCTCCTAGTGTTTTCTTGAGTTTTTTCTTTTTTCATTGTTAACTAATATTAATGCAATTATTCCAAGTAGAGCAATTGCAAACACTGCAACATATACTATAATATTATCGCCTGTTTTAGGGTTTGCATTTGTATTATCATTTTGAACATCATTGTTAGTTAAATTCTTATTTTCTTGTTTTTCTTCATTTTTATTATTTTCCGTGTTCTCAGTGTTTTCTGTATTTTTATTATCTTTTGGTACTTCATTTTGTTGTTTTTCTTTTATTGTAAATTTCGTTATTGCTTTCCCATCATTTAAAAAAGCAACTTTTAATGAGTGTTCTCCAACAGATAATGTTTTTAAGTATTCATCTTTTAAAGTAATAACTGTACTTCCTGATTTTGAGTCATAATTTGTAGAATCTACTAATTTTTCATCTACATATACTTTATTTGTAAATAAGTTATAGTCTGCATCTATTCTAAATGTTGCATTTTTTGATTTGCCAATAATATATGTTTGATTTGCTCCTTCGATGAACTTATACTCTTTTGCTTCAGTTTCTTTTTTTACATATTGGAATGTAAATTCATAAGTACATCTAGTATAATAATCAGTTCTTGTTTCATTTATAATGCCACTATCAGTGCCATCATAATTCAATGCAGAACCTGTATATTTAGTATGAAATCCTTTAAAATTTTCGCTTTTTTTAGTTCCGACATTTACTGCAGTTAATATTGCTTTATTTTCTGATTTATTTTCCACTATCTTTATAACAGCTTCACTTACATTATCTGTAGTAAGTAAACCACCATTAACATTTTTATAATATAGAGTTTTTTCTAAATCTGCAAATGATTTTAACCCTTCTGTTAACTCATCACTTTTAGAAAAATCAATTACATATTCTTTTCCATCAGTTAAATCAATTACACCTTTTGATGTTATATTTTCATAAACATTTTCAACTTTTGTATTAACGGCTGCTATTATTCTTTCAAGTTTAACATCTAATGTTCTACTAAATTTACTTGATTCTAATTCGAATGTAGACCTAGTTTCACCTACTATTGTTGTCATAATAGGGTAATACCAATGATTAATATTTAATCTTACTGGTGCAGGTTTTGTAACACCTACAGCTTCAGCTGGAATTTCTTCAATTACAAACTTGTATTCTGCTTCATTTAAATCTATTACCATATTATTTGAAATATTAGTAACTAACTCTTCACCTTTGAATAATTGTAATTTCCCTATTTTGCTATATTCTACATAACCATCATGAATTGTTCCACCTTTAAAATTTAATGTTACTTCATTTTTGCTTTCTGCATATACTTTGCTTATAGACATTGGAAATATTAGACTAACTAATAAGCAAAATATAAACAATATTGATAACGCTTTTGCTTTTACCATTTTTTTCCTCCCCTCTTAATTTTTTTCATTCTACCATAATAATTTATTTATTTTATATCTTTCGCCAAAGTTTCATTGTTAATTTGGCGATTGTCTTTCCTGTGCCTTTATGCTATATTATAATAAATTTGAATTATTAGTATTGGAGGTTTCTAATGAATTTTTGTGAACAATTAAATGATTATATAAAACAAATAGGATGTTCTTCTCAAGAACTTGTAACTGCTTCTGGTTTAACTACTTCTGTCATTAGCCGTTACCGCAGAGGAGATAGAAATCCAAATATAAGAAGTAAGCAATTAGAACAACTTGTAGATGGCTTATATAAACTTTCTAATCTTAAAGAATTAAATATAACACGTGATGAAATTTATATTACCTTATCTAACACTTTAAATGATATTTCTATTGATTTTGAACAATTAAATAAAAACTTTAACGAACTTATTACAACATTAAATGTTAATATGGCTGAGTTGTCTCGCTCTAGCACTTATGATTCTTCACTACTTTCTAAAATTCGTACTGGAAATAGAAATCCAGCAAAACCTAAAGACTTTATTGAAACTGTTTGTAATTTTATTGTAAAAAAGTACAAAACAGAAGATGATAAAAAGGCTGTAGCTCTTCTCATTGGTTCTACTTTGGAAGAATTAAAAGATAGCTCTAACTATTATAATAAATTATTAAACTGGTTTTCTACTAACTCAATCCCATCTCATAATTATATAAATGATTTTTTGAGTAATTTAGATAATTTTAACCTAAGTGAATATATAAAAGCTATACATTTTGATGAAATAAAAGTACCTGTTGTTCCTTTTTATAGGGCATTTTCTAAAACATATTATGGTATAGAGGAAATGAAAAAAGGAGAATTAGACTTTTTTAAAGCAACTGTTCTTTCAAAAAATAATGATTCTATTTTTATGTGTAGTGATATGCCAATGGAAGATATGGCACAAGATATTGAATTCGGTAAAAAGTGGATGTATGCTATTGCTATAATGCTAAAAAAAGGCTTACATTTAAACATTATTCATAATCTTGATAGACCCTTTAATGAAATGATGTTAGGATTAGAAAGCTGGCTACCAATTTATATGACAGGGCAAATTTCTCCATATTTTTTTAAAAGATTACAAGATAATATATATTGTCATTTTAATTATGTATCTGGAACTGTTGCTCTATTTGGAGAATGTATAAATGGATATCACGACAAAGGTAAATATACTTTAACTACTAATAAAACTGATATCTCATATTATAAAACAAAAGCAGAGTGCTTATTAAGAAAAGCTACACCTCTTATGGAAATATATAAAGAAGATTCTAAAAATGCTTATAATGCCTTTTTAGCTTCAAGCGTAAGAATAAAAGCTAATCGTAGAAGAATTTTATCTTCTTTACCAATTCATACTATTTCTGATGATTTGCTTTTAAGAATACTAAAACATAATAATATTTCAGATGAAGAAATTGAAAGAATAAAAAAGGCAGTAGATATGCAAAAAAATATATTGAAAGAAACAATTGAGAACAATATTGTTAAAGATGAATTTTCCAATCTTTCACTCGAAGAATTTGAAACATCTCCTCTTTCACTTTTTCTTGCAGATAACTTTTATGAAAAAAAGATTTATTATACATATGAAGAGTATCAAGAACATTTAAATTTAACAAAAAAATATGAAAAAAATAATAATAATTATAAGTTAAGTATCAATAATAATACTACATTTAAAAATATACAAATTTTAATATTTGAAAAAAATTTTGTTATGATTTCAAAAGCAAATAGTCCTTCTATTCATTTTGTAATTCATCATCCAAAACTTCGAAATGCAATTGAAAATTTTATTCCACCTATTGTCGAATAAAATTTTTAGTACTAATAAAGCACTACAATTTTGAATAAAGTAGTTCTTTATTAGTACTAAAAAACATAACTGCAAGATAACAAAATAATAATTTTTAAATTTCTATATTCCTGTTTATTTCTCACCTATGCAATTTTTATTTTACCTTATAATAAATTTTTATTTATCTAATTAACTCCAAAAGCATTAAATTAGAAATTTTTACATAAATATAATCAACTATTTTTTATAAAAATGGAAATCGCAACAATCTCCACCATAGCCTAATGTTTTTGTTCGTGTAAAACCTATCTTTCTTAACCCTCCATATGTCACATCATCCACGTCACAAAACAGACGACATAACTTTTCACAACCATTTTCCACACAAGCCGTATGCCAAAGACATTTTTTTATAGTTACATCAAAATAATCTTTACCGTAATTTTGTACACTTTCCTGCAAATCAGTTTTGCGCATGATTTTAAGAAATATATTACTGTAAATTGAGTAAAATCCTGGTATTATTTCCATTTTTGCCGTAGATGAATGTTTTTTTGTTGCAACCTTATCAATCATATATTTTTGCATATACTTATATGCATCCTCTTCCGAAAAACCATCTTTTGCCAAAACTTTATACAAAGCTATACGAGGAAAAATAGTTTGTCCAAGCACTTTCATCTGATTTTCTGACTTGTCTTTTATATTTTTAATAAGTTCATTAAGTATTATTTCTTGCTTATTAAATAAATTCTTTCCCTTATCATTTCCAAATTTTTCAGTTAAAAATGCTTTTATCTGTTTTTGCTGTTTTATATTCATAGTTATTTTACCTCCATAAATTACTATTTAACAACTAGCTTTAGTTTTCTAAAAAAATCATTCTTATTATACTATTTTCTAATAAAAAGCTCAAGCCACCAAGAGATAATATCTCAAGGAGGCTTTCTTATTTTATAAGTTATAAATTTAAATACATCAATATAACTTTACTCTTAATTTTTTATAAACTTTACTTTAATTTTAGTGCATGTTTCGGACATTCATTAATACAATTCAAACATAAAATACATTCAGTTCCATTTTTTCTTTTTCTCGAATTGTCTAATATATCAACATTCATAGGACAATTTTTTATACATCTTTTGCAATTAATACATTCTTCATTGTTACATATAATTCTCATATAAGAAAAATAGCTAGCTGGTTTTAAAAATATTGTAATAGGACATATATATTTACAAAAAGCTCTATTATCTTTAAATACAAAAGCTAATAAAATTCCTATTATATAATATATTATATTTCCTATTATGAAAGCCCAAAACATAATGCTTTCTAAATTTTCTATTTTAAAAACAAACAAAGCACCAACAAATAATAGTGATATTAGAAATACTATATATCTAATAAATCCCAACTTTTTTCTTCCTTCTTTTGGAACTTTATATGGTAACAAATCTAATATCATTCCTGTCCAACAGGCATATCCACACCAACCTCTACCAAAAAACAGTGGACCACATATTTTAGCAACAAAATAATGAATTGTTGCAGCTTCAAAAACGCCTAAAAATAGATAATACCAAAATCCTTCTATCTGCATATTTTCTCGACATATAATTCCTAAGTATATAAGCATATATAATCCAACACTAAATTGAACTAGGTTTCTTGCAAATTTAACTTTATGTGAAAATAAATATACACCTAAAAATATACATGTACCTATATATGTAAAATTAAATAAATAAAAAATTTTATGTGTTGTTAAAAATAGTATAATTGCAACTAGTTCAAATATTAACCATATTATTAAAGATATTTTATTTTCTTTTAACCATTTTTTTATATTTAATATCATTTTTCTTTACCATACCCTGGTTTATTCAATAGTTTAAACATGTTATTTTTATATTTTTCTACTCCTGGTTGATTAAATGGATTTATTCCTAAAAGCATTCCTGAAACGGCACATGCTTTTTCAAAAAAGTATATTAATTGACCTATTGTTTCTTCATTTAGCTCATCAATATTTATTAATATATTTGGAACATCTCCATCAACGTGAGCCTTTATTGTTCCTTGCATAGCCTTTTTATTAACAAATGATAACTTTTTTCCTGCAAGATAGTTTAATCCATCTAAATCATCTTCATCAGAATTAATTTTTACATCACTTTTACTATGTTCAATATTAATAACCGTTTCAAATAAATTTCTTCTTCCCTCTTGTATATATTGACCTAATGAATGTAAATCTGTAGTAAATTCTGCTCCTGTTGGAAAAATTCCTTTCCCATCTTTTCCTTCACTTTCCCCAAATAATTGCTTCCACCATTCTATAATATAATGTAATTTTGGTTCATATGTAACTAGAATTTCGATATCTTTTTTACTACTATATAAATTGTTTCTCACAACTGCATATTTATAACACTCATTATATTTTATATCTGGATCAGAATATTTTTCTTGCGCAAATTTTGCACCTTCCATAAGTTTATCTATATTTATTCCAGCAGTTGCTATTGGTAATAATCCAACAGCTGTTAATACTGAATATCTTCCACCAACATTCTCTGGTATAACAAACGTTGTATATTTTTCTTTAGTTGCAAGTTCTCTTAAAGCTCCTTTATTTTTATCTGTAGTAACATATATTCTTTTTCTTGCTTCTTTTAGTCCATATTTACTTTCTAAAAATTCTCTAAAAAATCTAAATGCAATAGCTGGCTCTGTTGTTGTTCCAGATTTTGATATAACATTTATTGAAATATTTTTATTTCCTATAACATCAATTAAATCATTTAAATAATTTGGACTTAAATTATTTCCTACATATAAAATCTGAGGAGTTTTTCTTGTTTCTTTATCTAGCATGTTATAAAAAGTATTTGTTAAAGACTCTATAACTGCTCTTGCGCCTAAATATGAACCACCAATTCCTATTACAAGCAGTATATCTGATGATTCTTGTATTTTTTTAGCACTCTGTTTTATTTTTTCGAACTCTTTTTTATCATAATTACTTGGTAAGTTTAACCAACCTAAAAATTCTTCTTTTTTCTTGGCATTATTATGTATTTTATTGTGGATATCTTCTATTCTGTATTTATATAACATTATAGACCTATCATTAATTCCACTATTTTTAAAGTCAACTTTTATATTAGCCATTTTTATCATGCCACCTTTCTTTTGTAAATAACAAATATAATATTTTTATATTTATCGTTTTAATTTTATATTAAAACTTATTGTTATGCAATATAATATTAAAATTTGTTTTATATCAATTGTAATCTCTAACACTATTTTTTATTTCATAATTTCACTAAGTACTTTTGCTAAATATTTCATACTATTATTAGATTGTTCTAAAGTATTTCCAGTAGCTCCTACTTCTATAATACTTGCTGCTTTTGCTAAATGTTGATTATATCTTGAATTTCTAATAATTATTGGTTTAAAAAGTCCTGGATACATTTCATTTGCTTTTTCTTGAACTTTTATTGCAAACCTTAAATTTTGTACCCAATTATTATGCTCTAATCCTGATCCGTCAGTACCTATTACAAACATTAATTGTGATACATATTCATCTCCTATTTTCACTGTAGGAGCATATGAACTATCTGCAATTGCATCTCTGTGAATATCAAAAACAACATCAAAATCTTTGTTAGTTGTTAATAAATTTTGTACTGTTTCTAACGATTTTCCATACGATCCTGTATATGATGGATAGTCATGATATGTTTTATCATGTAATACATTATATCCATATAATTTAAGCTGATTTTCTAGTTCTGTTCCCACTCTAGAAACAGAAAAATTCAAGTCTGTTGTCCTAAAATTTCCTGTTTGATTATATTTTGAATTTTCTGTTTCTGTATAACTTTCACAAGTATGAGTATGAAAAATCAATACATTTTTATTGTTAACATTTACAGAATCTGTTTTTAACATTTCTTCTGTTAAATTTTTTTTACTTTCATTTTTTATTTGTACTCCATTATGCGTATTTGTGTATTTTAGCGGAACTTTACTCGGTTGAACTTCTGTTGTAACCCCTGTTGCAGCTTTCTGTATTTCTGTTTTTTCTTCTACATTACTTACTTCATTTTCACTTATACTAGATTCTACTTTTTCCAAATTTAAATCCTCTAAGTTTTCTTTTTCTATAAGTGAATTTAATGCCGTAATTTCTTTTGTTAGTGCAAGTTTTAATGGTTCTACTGAATTTTCAGTATCATTTTCTTCATTATTCACTTCTTTAATTGTAGGAATTGTATCATCTAAACAAGATATAAAAACTTTTTGATTTTCGCATTTCACCTCTTCATTAGATGTATTTTTACCTTTTAAACTACAAAAATACCTAGTAAAAATCCAAACTATAATAATAGCTATTCCGATTCTTACTAGATATTTTACTGCATCTTTTCTATTTACAACTGTTACACTTACCATATTTTTCTCCTTTGTCACAAGCTATATAAAAACTTCCTATTATATAAATATATGCTTGTACATAAAAAAATATGATAGTTTTATTATCTATTTATAAATTTTATAATATCTTCTTTTGTCAATTTAATTTTATTTTCTTCACCTGAATCCATATTTTTTATTTTTGCTTCACCTTGTTTTATTTCATCATCACCAATAATTATTGTATATTTGCTGTTTTTCTTATCAGCATATTTTAATTGTGCTTTTAAACTTTTTTCTGAAATATCTTTTTCCACAAAAATTCCTGCTTGTCTTAATTCTTGTACTAATTTCGAAGCAAATATATTAGCTTCATTTCCTATATTGGCTATATATAAAGACATTGTTTTATCTTTTACCATATTATCTTTATTGTATTTTTCATAAACCTCAACTAGTCTTTCTACTCCCATTGCAAATCCAATTGCTTTAGTTTCTTTTCCATCCAATTCTTTAATTAATCCATCATATCTGCCACCAGCCAAAACAGTATATCCTTCATTTTTAGAAATAAATTCAAATACAGTTTTTGTATAATAATCTAAACCTCTTACTATACCTGGATCTATAATATATTCTATTCCTAAATTATCAAGCATCTTTTTTACATTTTCAAAATGTTCTTTACATTCTTCACATAAGTAATCTAAAATAATTGGTGCCCCTTGATTTAGTTCTTTACATTTTTTTTCTTTACAATCTAATATTCTCATTGGATTTTTTTCAAATCTAGTTTTGCACGTTTCACAATAGCTTTCAAGATTTGGTTTTATAAATTCTCTTAATGCTTCTTGGTATTTTTTTCTACATGAAGGACATCCAATACTGTTTATAGTTAAAGTTACATCTTTAATATTTAATCTATTAAAAATTTCATTTGCCATTGTTATAATTTCAACATCAGCTAAATATGAAGATGCTTCTATCATTTCAGCCCCAATTTGGTGAAACTCTCTTAATCTACCTTTCTGAACATTTTCATATCTATACATTGACATGTTATACCACATTTTTATAGGTGATGGTAAACTTGCCATTCCATCTTCTATATAGGCTCTAACAACCCCTGCAGTTCCCTCTGGTCTTAATGTAATGCTTCTTCCACCTTTATCATTAAATGTATACATTTCTTTTTGTACAACATCTGTAGTTTCTCCAACACCCCTTTGAAATAATTCTGTGTTTTCAAATACAGGAACTCTAATTTCTTTAAATCCATAATTTTCAAATATATCTTTTATTTCAGACTCAATATATTGCCATTTATATATTTCACTTGGCAATATATCCTTTGTACCTTTTGGTTTTTGTATCATCTACATTCCTCCTCTCTTTTTTATTACATATCTCTTCTTGCATGTAACTCATAATATATTGGCTTTTCTTCTTTTATTTTAGTTGATTTTCCATGCCCTGGATAAATAATTGTATCATCTGGTAAAATTAATATTTTATTCATAATAGAATCTATTATATCTGTAAAGCTACCTGTTGGTAAATCTGTTCTTCCCCAAGTTCCTCTAAATATTGTATCTCCAGAAAACAGTAAATTTTCCTTTTTACAATAAATAGAACTTCCTCCTTTTGTATGCCCTGGTGTATGAATTATTCTAAATTCTAAGTTTCCAACATGTATCAAATCACCATCATCAACTCTTGAGTCTGCTTCAAGTTCTTTTGGTGGTTCCATTCCTATATATGAACATAAACTAATGCTATCATTATATAGTCCTTCTGCATCATATCTATGAATTAATATTTTTCCACCTTTTTTCTCTTTAACATCATTAACTGCCCCTATATGATCTCCATGACAATGTGTTAAATATATATATTTAACTTTTGCAGATAATACATCTAACATCTCTATTATTTTGTCTGGCTCTGCTCCAGGATCGATAACCATAGTCTCTTTCGAGATTTCATCTTGCACTATATAACAATTGGTAGGTTCATCTATCATAGCTCTTACTTTTATTCTCTTTAGTATCATTTTATCCCTTCTTTTTATTTCTTTCTCTTAACCTCATAAACACTATCAACTTTTCTTAAGTTTTTTAGTATTTTATTTAATTCCTCTAAATTTTCAACTTCTACTGTTATTTCTGTCATTGCAATTCTTTCTTTGTTTGCCTTAGAATTTACAGCAATCAACTTACATTTATTATTACCTACTTCTTTTATAATATCTGATAAAAGTCCTGCTCTATCATTTGCATATATTTCTATATCAACACTATAAGATGCTCGTGGTTCATCATACCAGTATACATCTATCATTCTACCATCTTGACTAATCAAATCTTTCATATTAATGCAATCTTTACGATGGACAGAAACTCCCCTTCCTCTTGTAATAAATCCAACTATTTCATCACCAGGAACCGGATTACAACATTTTGAAAGTCTTACTAAACAGTTATCTATACCTTCTACTACTACTCCAACACTAGATGGTTTAGAATGTACTACTCTTTCTTTTGACAATTCTTCTAGCTTTTCTTCTAAGTTTTCTGTCTCGTGTTCTTTTCTATATTCTTCTAACATTCTAGCAATTACTTTTCCTGCAGATATTGCTCCAAAACCGACACTAGAATACATATCATCTATTGTATTAAATTTATATCTATTCAAAGCTGCATTTATATATTCTGTTTTAAATAAACTAGAATAACTTATTCCTAGTCTTTTTATTTCCTTTTCTATTAAATCTTTACCTTTTACTATATTTTCTTCTCTTTGGTTTTTCTTAAACCATCCTTGAATTTTATTTTTTGCACTTGAACTTTTTACAAATTTTAGCCAATCTCTACTTGGTCCTTTTGCTTGGTCTGATGTAATGATTTCTACAATATCTCCATTATGTAAGTGTGTAATAATTGGCATCATTTTGCTATTTATTTTTGCACCTGTCATATGATGTCCTATTTCTTCGTGAATATTATATGCAAAATCTATAGGAGTACTTCCTCTTGGTAATACTTTTATCTCTCCTCTTGGAGTAAAAACATATACTTCATCTTCAAATAATTCTGTTTTTAATGTGTTTAAAAACTCTTGTGGATCTTGCATATCTTTTTGCCATTCTAATGTTTCTCTAAGCCATGCAAGTTTATCTTCATTTACCACTACTGATGTTTTTTTATCTTTATTTGCTTCTTTGTATGCCCAGTGTGCAGCAATACCAAATTCAGCTATTCTATGCATATCCCATGTACGAATTTGTACTTCAAAAGGTGTTCCTTTTGGTCCAATAAGTGTAGTATGTAATGATTGATACATATTTGGTTTTGGAACTGCTATATAATCTTTAAATCTTCCTGGCATAGGATTATATAATTCATGAACAACTCCGAAGGGCAGCATAACAATCTTTTACAGAATTAACTAATATTCTCAATGCAAATAAGTCATAAATTTGATCTATATTTTTGCCATCTCTTTTCATCTTTCTATATATACTATATAAATGTTTTGCTCTTCCTGTTATTTCCGCTTCTATTTTTTCTTTTTTTAATTCTGCTCTTATTTCATCCATTATATTATCAATGAATTCTAATCTTTCTTCTCTTTTTTTATCTATTCCTTCTACAATTTCTTTAAAATCTTCTGGATATAAATATTTAAAAGATAGATCTTCTAGTTCCCACTTTAAGCTGTACATACCAAGTCTATTTGCAAGCGGTGCATATAAATCCATTGTTTCTTTAGAAATTGCTATTTGTCTATCTCTTCTTAAATATTTTAAAGTTCTCATATTATGAAGTCTATCTGCAAGTTTAATCAAAATTACTCTAATGTCTTTTCCCATAGCCAAAAACATTTTTCTATAATTTTCTACTTGTTGCTCCTCTGCACTTGTATATTTTAATTTTCCAAGTTTTGTTACACCATCTACCATTCCGAGCAATTTCTTCTGAAAATTCTTTTGCTAAATCTCTTATAGTTACATCTGTATCTTCTACAACATCATGTAAAAGTGCTGCACATATTGTACTTTCATCTAATTCTAGTGTGGCTAATATATATGCAACTTGTATTGGATGTATAATATATGGTTCTCCCGATTTTCTTAACTGATCCCCATGGTGAGATTTAGCATATTCATATGCTCTTATTATTATTTTTGTATCTGCTTTTTTATTATTTTGTTTCATTCTTTTTACTATATCATCTATTGTTACATCTTTTATTTCAGACATAGGCAACATCCTCCCTTTAGATTATATTCTTAATAAGACTTTCTTACATCTTTTAAATTTATTTGTATTTTTTCAACATTGTTAAAACTATTTATTTCTAGAGTTCCAACAACATCTATTTTATCTCCTATTAAATATTCATTTGCAAGTGCTCCCATATTAAATCCAATTGCATCAATTATATAATTATCATCTTTTAATGTTAGTTTTAAATGTTTTCCTTCAGATAGAGCTCTTATAGAATCTATTCTTAAATTTTTATATAAAAATAGAGGCATTTTATTTCCTTCACCAAAAGGCTCTAACAATTGCAATTCTTTAGCAGCTTTCAAATTTATATCTTTTAAAGTAACTTCTTGGTCTATATAAATAATTGGAACTATTTTATCAATATCACTATTTTTAGTGTACTCTTCAAATTCTTCTTTAAATTTATTAAAATTATCTTGTGTTACAGTTATTCCTATTGCCATTGAATGTCCACCAAATTTTTCAACATATTTATCACACTTAGAAAGTGCTTCATGTAAATCAAAACCAGGAACACTTCTTCCAGAACCTTTTCCTATTCCATCTTCAAAACAGATTAGTATACTTGGTTTAAAATACATATCGGTTACTTTTGAGGCAACTATTCCAATTACTCCATGATGCCAATTTTCACTACCTAATATTATACAAGGCTTATCTTTTTCACTTTTTTCTATTTTTTGAAGAGCTTCTGAAAAAATTTTCTTTTCTGTATCTTGTCTTTCTCTATTATATTCATTTAATCTATCAGATATTTCCTTTGCCTCTTTTTCACTTTTAGTTAAAAATAAATCTAATGCTTCATTTTGAAATCCCATTCTTCCACACGCATTTATTCTAGGCGCAACTCCAAATGATATTGTTATTGAATCAATTTTCTTATATCCTACTGTATCTAAAAGAGTTTTTAACCCTATATTTTTTGTAACTTGTACAAGTTTTAAGCCAAGTTTTGCAATTACTCTATTTTCATCAACTAATGGAACTATATCTGATATTGTTCCTACACAAACTAAATCTAAATATTTTAAATATTCTTTTTCTTCTAATCCAAGACAAATTCCCAATGCTTGAATAAGTTTAAAAACAACACCTACTCCTGCTAATTGATTAAATGGATATTTATTATCCTTTCTCTTTGCATCAACAACTGCTAATGCATTTGGAATTTCTTCTCCTTGTTCGTGGTGATCTGTTATAATTGTTTCTATTCCTAAACTATTTGCATATTCAACTTCCTCTACTCCTGAAATTCCACAATCTACTGTAATCATTAATGTATACTTTTGTTTTACTATTTCTTCTATAGCCTTTTTATTTAGTCCATATCCTTCATTTAACCTATTTGGTATATACTGACCTACTTCTATTCCTCTGTCTTCTAAAAATTGTTTTAAAACAGTTATACTTGTAATGCCATCAACATCATAATCTCCATATATTATTATTTTTTCCTTTTTACTCATAGCCTCTAATATTCTATCTACTGCTATTTTCATATCTGGCATTAAAAATGGATCATAAAAATCATTTCTTGTAGGATTTAAAAATTTCTCTATTTCGTTTTCTGAAGAAATGTTTTTATTTGATAAAATTGTTGCTAACAAATTACTTACATTAAAATTTTTTGCTATTTTTTGTACTTCTTCAATATTATTATTATAACATTCCCATTTCTTGTTCATATATTTCTCCCTAATTTTTAAAAATTCTCTTATATTGTATACTATTTTTCCTGTTTTTTAAAGCCTATTTATAAAAAAAGTGTGAATAAATACGCAATATATTTAAAATATAAAGTTCAAAACAAAAAAAGAGCTTTTCTAAAAAATGAATTAAACAAGAAGTTTTAATTCATAAATTACATTGCTCTTTTATATAAGTATCATCTATATTCTCATTATCACTTTATTTATCTTTTAAATTTTTTAGTCTCGCTTGGCATTTTTACATTAAAATTAACATTTTTGCTTTGTTTTAAATTTTGCTTTCTACACAATTCAGAATATTTATCATCCCAGGATAATTTATATGAATCTTTTATATCTAATTTTAGTATATTTAGCCATTTTTTTATAATTGTATCACCTTTGCAATCGTCCATTTTATTTTCTATTTCCAAAGCTATTCCAAAAGGATATCTATCAACTGCTATTTCGATTTCTTCGTTTTTAAAAATTGTTCTATATCTTTCATAGCTTTCTACTTTTTTCATTTTTAAAATATTTTCTATAATATAAATTTGATTGTCATAATCTTTTGGATTAATTCTAACTTCAATCTCTTCTTCTGTGTTAACTTCATCTAAAGAAACTTCTTTTAATCTTCTCTTCCAAGTAATCATCGCTTTAGTTTGTTTTTCTCCTTTAGAAATTCTAACTCTAAACCTACCATCTACAATCTTTTTATAAAAAGATTCCGCTTCTATTGGATGATCATACTGAATAGTTTTTTCATAAAATCTATCTATATATTTTAACTTTTTTATTTCTCTTAAAAATTTTATTATTCTGTCTTCTTCTGTTAAAGAATAATAATATCTAACTTCTTTTTCCATAATACTAATTATCCTTTTCCAACACCTTATATTTTCCTTTTATATATAGTTTTACTACTAAGTTTATCATACTAAACAAATAATACTATATATAATAATTTTTATAATACATTTTGCAAACAAGTTAAAATTAACTAGTTTTATTCCAACCTCATTAATTTCATTATAATTTTTCATAATTATACTTAATTCATCTTTTGAAATATCACCACATTTTTTTATATATTCTTTTGCAACATATGGAGCTCTAGTCATAGCATCAGTTTCTAAATAGCTTCTAACTTTGTAATAAATAAAACTTAGAAATGTTAATATGTATATTTGTAATAATTGGTTTGCTGTTTTATTAAATATTGCGAGCAAACAAATGCATACAAAATACAATAAATAAAAATTAGAATAAATAAAATTAAATATCATTATTTTTTTATTTTGCACAGAATGTATACATTCATGAGCTATTGTTTGAATTCTTGTAAAAGAGTCTTTTATTTTAGCTATGCTAATTGTATTAGTTGCAACAATATATAAACTAGCTTTTGCATTATCATTGCTAACTATTTTTACATTATTATCACTATTTAGCTGTTTTAAAATCTGTTTACAAACGATCTCATTTTCTGGAAGCTTATCTGTTATTTTGTTTAGTTCTTCTGAAAAACCTATTTCTTTTATTTTTTTAATATCACTTACTTTAATTTGATATACCAGTGCCAAAATAATTAACCAAATTATACTAATAATTATTATAATAATATACTCCATTTTTTCCCCTTTTTCTTTTTATTTTTGTTAGAAATAAAATTAGACGGAGCATCTTCTTTGCTAGTTATATTTTTAATACTACTAAAAAAATTGCTCCGTCATAAAATGTTTTAAATTAATACATCTTTTATTGATTCTGCTATAATCTTGTTTATATCAGCTATCATAACATTAAATTTCACTTCTAAATCAAAATATTCTTTTATATCACTGTTTTTTACTAATATATCATATAATTCTTGTAATTTTTGTATCTTTTCTTTGTCTTCTTCTCTTGCTTTTATAGAAAGTACTTGCGCTTCATATCTTACTTTCTCAAACTCATCTATTTTTTCTTTTAATTCAGGATTTTCGTTTATTTTTTGTCTTGCTAATTTATAATCTTTATATTCTTTAGATTCTTTTATTTCATAAGCAAGTCTGTTTGCTGTATCATATACATTGTTCATAAAACTTTCATTCCTTTCTTAACTTTATGCATATGCATGTCTCTTTTTAAAGCTTAATAAATTTGTAATCTCTTTATCTGTGTTTTTAGCTTTTGTTGTCTTTTTAGCTTTTTCTTGTTCTATTTCTCTTGCTTGTTTTTCTGCCATAGTCTGACAAATAGCTTTTTCATAAATAAAATGTGTATCTTGAGCAATCTTATTCCAGTTAAATTGTTCTTTAACTTTATTTTTTGCATTTTTTGAAATATTATCACATAATTGATGATCATATAATAAAGTTAATACAGAATCTGCAATTGAATTTGGATTTCCAGCATAACTTTTCATTCCATCTACTCCATGTTCTACAATTTCATTTAATCCTCCAACATCAGATACAACTGTAGGAATTCCTGCAAGCATTGCCTCTAATGCTACAATTCCAAAAGGTTCATACGTACTTGGGAAAACTGCTATATCCGCACATTTATACATTTTTTGTACCTGTTTTGAATTTAAATATCCAGTAAAATACACTTTATTTCCAAGCCCCATGCTATCACTTTGAGCCTTTAATTCGTCAAACATTCCACCTTTACCAGCAATTACAAGTTTTGTATCATGATAACCTTGTAATATTTTTGGCATTGCTGAAATTAGGTTTTGTATTCCTTTTTCATAAACTAATCTTCCTACATAAAGAATTATTTTCTCATTATCCATTGCATATTGTCTTCTAAAGTCGTAATCTTTCTCTACTCCTGAAAAATTATTAAGATTTATTCCATTTGGAACTACATTTATTTTCTCAAAAGGTAGCCCAAATAATCTTTGCAATTCACATTTCATATAATTACTATTAACTATTACTTCTGTAGCTTCATAAGTAAGAAGCCATTCTGTATCATTAATATATCTTTGTGTCTCATCATGTATTCCACTATTTCTTCCTGATTCTGTTGCATGTATTGTTGCTACAATTGGTATTTCATATGAATTTTTTAATGTTTTTGCAGCATATGCTACAAGCCAATCATGTGCATGTATACAATCAAATTTTTCTTGTTCATTAATAATTTGACTTGCTTTTGCTACCATGTTAAAGTTCAATTGCATAATCCAGTCAATAAAATTATTAGGGCTAATCATGTAATTATTAACTCTATAAACTTTAACTCCTTTATCATCTTCATAATCTAATGCATTTCCATCTTTATATGTTACAACAGTAACTTCATGACCATCTTTCACTAATTTATGTGACAAATCATGTACAACTCTTGCAATTCCTCCTACTATTCTTGGTGGGTACTCCCATGTTAACATCAAAATTTTCATTTTAGCCCTTTTACTCCTTTCAGTTTTCTTTAGTATTTCCCTATTTTTCTACAAATAATTCTATATAACTTTTATTCAAAAGTCAATATATATTTTTAGACATTTTTTTATTTTTTCTATTGTATTTTTTTTCATTCTGTTATAGTATATCTAAGGAAATATGAGAATTATACTAAGGAGGAAAAAATGCCAAAAATATCTAAAGATAAAGAAGAAAAAAATAATATTGTTTCTTCAAAAAAAACTCCAACAAAAAAGCAAACTAGCGTAGAAAAAAATATAAAAAAAGAAGATATTTTTTCAAAAACGGTTTCTAATGCAGCAAAAAAAGAAAAAAAGCCTACCACTGCTAAAAAGGTAGAATCTAAAAAAATAAACAAAAACTCAAGAAAATCTGATAAAAATTCAGAAACTATAGCTAAATCAAAAAAGAGCACTGCTTCTAAAACGACTAAAGTTGTAAAAGCAAAAAAAGTAGCTACTTCTAAATCAAAAAAACAAACTGTTTCAAAAAAGGAAATAGAAATTTTAGAATACTACGATTTACCTTATCGTTATAATCAAACAGTTGTTAAATTATTAGCACAAACTCCAACAACTTTATTTGTTTATTGGGATATATCAGATTCAGATAGAGAAAATTTAATAAAAAGCTATGGAGAAAAGTTTTTTGAAGAAACTAAACCTGTATTAATAATTCATAATGAAACAAATAATTATTCATTTGAAGTAGATATTAATGACTTTGCAAACAGTTGGTACTTACACATCCCTGATAGCAAATGTGTATATAATATCGAACTTGGAAGACGACCAATTTATAAACAAAATATTCAAAACAATATTAACCACACTAAAACAAATTATATTTATATAACTTCTTCAAACGAATTAGAAGCTCCAAATGACCATATTTTATTTGATAAATTAGGTGATACAGTTTATTTTAGAAATGTAAAAACGAACATTATAGAAGGTAAAAAAATAACCTCTTTTTCATTTATACAAAATATAGGAAAAATTTATAATATTTACGATGTTTATAAAAAAATGTATCCATCTGAAGATATTAAGAATTTTGACTTTACTAATCCATCATCAGGTAATTCATCTTCATTTTTTAAATAAATTAAAAGTATGTCATACTTTTTAGCTTTGACATACTTTTTCTAAATTTCAACAATATACCAATAACAATATAATATAAACAAAGGAGAATTAATATATGAGTAACCCAAAAGGATATGTAAGTTTTGTACTTCATGCACACTTACCATTTGTACATCACCCTGAAAGTGAAGATTATTTAGAAGAACAATGGTTATATGAAGCAATTTCTGAAACATATATACCATTGCTTACAAATTTTCAAAAATTAGTAGATGAGAACGTTGATTTTAAAATAACAATGTCACTTACTCCTCCTCTATTAAATATGTTAGATAATAAATTATTACAAAAACGATATATAAAATATTTAAAAAAACATATAGAACTTGCAAAAAAAGAATTAAAAAGAACTTTATATGATGAACGATTAAACAGTCTTTCAAAATACTATGTAGATAGATATTCTAATGATCTACATTTATTTAAAGATGTATATAATTGTAATTTAATATCTGCTTTCAAACACTTCCAAGATATAGGTGTTTTAGAAATCATCACTTGTGGAGCAACACATGGATATTTTCCCATTCTTTATACAACCGAGCAAACTGTTAAAGCTCAAATTGCAGTTGGTGTACAAACATATAAAAAATATTTTGGAAAAAATCCTCGTGGAATCTGGCTTCCAGAATGCGGTTATGTTCCTGAAGCAGATAAATATTTAAGGGAGTTTGGAATACAATATATCATAACAGAATCACATGGTATTTTATATGCTGACCCTACTCCTATTTATGGTACATTTGCTCCAATAGTTTCTCCAGATGGTATTGTTGCATTTGGGCGTGATATAGAATCTTCAAGACAAGTATGGAGTTCTATTAATGGTTATCCTGGAGACTTTAATTATCGTGAGTTTTACAGAGATATTGGCTACGAAGCTGATTATGAATATATAAAACCATATATTGCCTCAAACGGAGCAAGAGTTCATACTGGAATAAAATATTATAGAATCACAGGTAAAACAGAAAATAAAGATTATTATAATTTACAATGGGCAAAAGATTCAGCAGAAAAACAAGCTGGTCACTTTTTAGATAGTAGAACAGCTCAAATAAATAATCTTGCCCCTTTAATGGAAAATCCGCCAATAATATTATGTCCATACGATGCTGAACTTTATGGGCACTGGTGGTATGAAGGTCCTTATTGGTTGTACATTTTATTTAAAAAAATACATTTCGACCAAGATAATTTTAAATTAATCACACCTGGTGAATATATTGATAAATACCCTCTTATCCAACAAAGTACTCCTTGCCGTTCTAGTTGGGGTGCAAATGGTTATAGCGAAGTTTGGCTTAACCCTACTAATGACTACGTCCATAGACATTTACATGTTGCTGGTGATAGAATGGTAGAATTATGTCATACATTTCCAAACGAAAATGACACAATAAAAAGAGAAGCTCTAAATCAATGTGCAAGAGAACTTCTCTTAGCTCAAAGTAGCGATTGGTTATTTATTATAACAAACGGAACAATGGTTGATTATGCTAAAAAAAGAATCAAAGATCATATAGGAAGATTTACAAAATTATATAATCAAATAAAAGCTGATGAAATTGATAAAGATTTTCTAAAATCAATTCAGAAAAAAGACTGTATCTTCCCTGAAATAGACTATATGATTTATTATTAATAAAAAAATCTATCTTTTTTATGTAGCTACTAAAAAAGATAGATTTTTTTATGTACGTTCTATTAAATATCTAATTTATAATATTGTTTACATAAACATAGACTTTTGATGTATTTTATGCTATAATTTATATATTATGATAAAAAAAGGAATTTTATATATGAATAATTATGATGATATAGAGTTTAAATACAATTATACAATTGATAAATTAAATACTTTGTTTAAAAATATACTATTAGAAAAAAATTATATAAATCAAGAACCAATTAATTTTATAACTACTATTTCTTTTATTAGTAAATTATACCCTCGGAGAAAAAAGAGTTTTAAATCAAATATTATATATCTATTTTGATTCAGAAGATTCTCTTCTTGATAGAACATATGATTTAATCAACATATATGATTATATGAAAGGAGTACTATAAAATATGCATAACTATAAAATTGATAAATCTTTAGATTTTTTACAAAAAGCAGTTTCAAATAACTCTCCATTATTTAAAGATATTGCCTTTACTTTTGAAGGAAAAAAACAATATGATATCTATAAAAGAAAACTAGAATTAGCATTTCCAGGAAGAGATGTTGATTTTATGTCAGTAGCAACACATCTTTTAAAAATTTATTCACAATTTTTTACTGATTTTAAATCAATAGAATCTATGATTGTTAAAATAGACTCTAATCAAACAGATTTAAAGCCAAAATTTCAAAGTCAAAAACTTAGTGAGCTTTTAAATACAAATTTAAGCAATTTATGCAAAGCTTTACAAGAAACACGGCTGTATAGATACTTTGTTATATAAACATAACAAAATTTGTGCTAAAAATAAACTTTCAGTTTTAGATGTTTCACCTGAACAATTAAATGCTGAATTTGATAGAAATTCACGTTGTTCAAAATCTGAAAGTTATATAAAAACTGCCTTTTGGCTTAATAAATTTATTAAATATCTAGATTCTATGGAAGGACAAATACTTTTAGATTATGACAGTTCTTATATTGATACAAGTACTTTATCTACATCACAAAAAGATCAGTTGTTATTAATTGCTCAAAAGCAAAAACAATTTTTATCAACAATATATAATTCTAGTTTTAATAAAGATCAAGAAACTGAATATATCAATTCTTTCCAAGACTCATATTCACAATTATTATCACCTATTTTTAATACACATATGAATCTTGCAAAAGATTATAAATTAATAAGAGCTTTTGAATATATGAAAGGTGAATTATATTCATCTAAAGATACATATATTAACAGTATACTTATAGACCGTTTATTAGACGAAAGTCTTAACCATGGTTTTTCTCTTATTCCAAATTGGGGAATTACACAAGATTCTATAGATCAATCAAAATATATATTGTCCGTACATTTACCAAGCTATCTATTTCCTTGTACATTCCATTATCCCAAAATATCATTAAAGAACACAATGAAATATCTAGAACTTCCATATTTAGACATTCCTCATTTTGATATTTCTAAATATTTTACAGACAAAGATAATAATGTTTTCCCTGTAAATGTTATCTGCTCTGCCAACCAAGAAAGAAAAAAAGAAATAAAAAAAGCAGCTAGACAAAATCCACAAAATAAAATTTTAGTATATATTAATAATCATTTAGATAGATATAAATATATAGAAGATTCATATCACATAGAATTCGACGATTAATTTTTTTATTTTCTATCTTTTATTAGATTATTATTAAAAAAAAATAAATGTATTCCTTAAAATTCAAAAAGTTGTTAAACACTGAAAAAAAAGGGTTACATTTATTTTTTATTTTTTTACAAAACTATTACTTTATTATCTATTAATTTTCCAAAATTATAAAAAAATTAATAAAATATATTGCGATTTTTTATAATCTCTGTTATTATATATAGGTATTTGAAATTTTTTTCATGCCCGAGTGGCGGAATTGGCAGACGCACACGACTCAAAATCGTGCGGGAAACCATGTGGGTTCGAGTCCCACCTTGGGCACCAATTACATATTCCATATATTAAATTTAGCAATGCAATATATAACAATTAAAAATAAAAATTTGGTTGTTTTTTATTTTAGCAAAAAAGAATATCTATAATTTAGATATTCTTTTTTAGTTATTTTTTGATAAAATCTATTAAATTTATTCTTGTTCTATTAATATATCTTTTTGTAAGTCTGTCCTATAAATTGTTGCACCTATTTTTTCTAATCTTTTAACCACTTCTTCATGTGGATGTCCATACTTATTTCCTGTACCTACTTCTATAATAGCAATTTTAGGTTGTACTTGTTCTAGAAAGTTTAGTGAAGAACTTGTTGACGAACCATGATGACCAACTTTTAATATATCTGTTTTAGGCCATTTTCTTGCATCTTCATTCACTTTTTCTGCATCTCCCATAAATAGATAGCTTTTGTTATTATATTGCATTCTAATTACTATAGATGTAGAATTTAAATTTGAAGAATCTTCACCTGTTGACATCACTTCACAGTTGGCATTTCCAACTTTAAAAGTATCTCCTATTTTAGGTGATGTAATACTTAATCCTTTTTTGTTAATTGAATCTAGTACATCTTCAAAAGTTTTGGTATTTGCTTGTACTTTTGGCATATATATAGTTCCTATATCAAATGCGTCAATTACATTGTCTAGCCCTCCAATATGATCTTCATGTGGATGTGTTCCAATTACATAATCAAGTTTTGTTATTCCTAGCTTTTTTATATTACTTACAACTAGTTCTCCATCATCATTATTTCCTGCATCTATTAGCATTGTTTGATTATCGTTAACTATTAACATGCTATCGGCTTGTCCTACATCAAAATAATATACTTTAAGATTGCTTGTATCTGTAATTTTCTGTATTACATTTTCTCCATATGATATAGTTATTCCATCCAAAGACTCTTTATTTACATCTGCAGAAGTACTTTTTTCTGCAAACTTTCCTATTTGACCATTTGTTCCACCTAAAACTAAAAGTATAATTCCAATAACAATTGTTATAATTAGTTTTATAATATTATTTTCTTTAACTTTTCTCATCTTTTGCCCCCAAAATATTTTTTCCTAATTATTCCATAAACTATCCATTTTTTGTTTTATTCTATCTTCTATTTTCTTTTGTTCTTCTAAATCGATTTCATATTTGCCATTTTTTAATTTTAATACTGTTCCTTCTTTTGAACCTTCTGGCAAATCTTCTATTTTTATATCAATCATTTCTTTTGTTTTGCTTTTTTCACAAACAGCATATTCACCTTCAAACCTATCTATTATTAAAACATCTTGCATCTTCTCTATCCTTTCTGAAAGCTCTTTTAAAAAATGTGATATATTTGCTAAATATATTTTATCATCCATATTTTGACTTAAATTATTATCTTTAAAATTATTTATTTCCATATGCAGTCCTCCCAAAAATAATTAAACTGCCCCCTACTTTTAAAGTTTTATAATATATAAAATCAAAAACTCTTTTAATATATTCAAATTTTCTTTAATATATCAAAAGAGTTCATTTTGCGCAAGTTTTTTTATGATTTTTCGTAATATTTTATTTGTATTAAGTTTTTAATTATCTTTTAATTTTTGATTTTAATATTAGTTCTAATCTATCATTTATCTTGTGTTTTATGTATTAATTCTATTTTGTTACAATTACATCTTTAAATTTTCCTTAAATATATATTTTTATCTACTTATATATAACCCTTACTTAAAAATCAGGAACATACTCTTCTTCATGTTCTCCTAATTCTTGAATATAACCATTCTTTAAATTTAATGTATATAAAAAATTTTCTATTATTTTATATTCTTTTTTAGTTATTTTCCTATTTAATAATTCTATATTTTTAGCATTATATGTAGGAAAATATTGTGCCATAACACTAATATAAACATTATCTCCTAAATTTTGTTTAATCCATTTTAAAATATTTTTAGTATTTTGCATATAATTTGGTAATATCAAATGTCTTATTATTACACCTTTTTTTATTATTCCATTATCATCAAATTCAGGATATCCAACCTGACTAATCATTTCTTTTATTGCTTCTGTAGCAATTTTAAAATAATTATTTATATGAGAATACTTTTTCGCAATTTCATCAGAATAATATTTTAAATCTGGTAAATATACATCAACATATCCATTCAACATTTTTATTGTTTTTACACATTCATATCCATTTGTATTATATAAAATAGGTATATATAATCCATTCTTTTTAGCTATTTTTATTGCTTCAATTATTTGAATTGCATACATTGTAGGTGTTACTAAATTAATATTTAGAGCTCCTTTTTCTTGTTGCTCAATCATTATTTTTGCAAGTTCTTGTATTGTTACTTCATAGCCTTTTCCTTTTTGACTTATTTCATAGTTTTGGCAATATTCACAAGACATATTACAGTTTGAAAAAAAAATAGTTCCAGAACCACTTTCACCACTAATACATGGTTCCTCATATTGATGTAATGACACTAATGCTATTTTTATTTTATCAGTTGCTTTACATCTTCCTATATTACCATTTAATCTATTTACTTTACACTTATGTGGACAAATTTCACATTTTTCTAGATATTTTTCTACATTCATTTTTCTATCCTACTTTTTCTTTTATTTTTATATTATCTTTTTTTCTTATTAGTATAATTGGTGTTAATTCTTTTCCTTGCCCGGCTGGATTATCTTTTATTATTTCAAGCATTTCTTGCTCTGTTAATTCTTGTTTCATTTTTGGTGAATACCCTAATAAATCTTGACCTAAATCATTTGCATCTACTATCATACATGGTATTTTGGTTTTTTCTTCAATTTCTCTACATACATCATATGGTTTATCAGGATTTTCTATTCCATAATTTCCATATTCTTCAAAAACATTTGAATAAAAACCATCTAGTCCAGCTACATCTCTTCCTACTATTTTATAAAATATTCCTTTTTTACCAAAAATTTTACCTATAGCAGAACAAATAGCTGCATATATTGTTTTTAATAATCCTGTTTTTTGTATACAATATGCCATTTTTAAAGTATTATTTACTCCTTGTCCAGCTGTAGATTTACTTGCAAATCTTGACAATAATTTTGCCCAAAATCCTACATGTAATTCATCTTTATATACCACTCTGTTTTGACATAATGCAATCATTTTCTCACTTATACTAATTTTGTCTCCTTCTTCATATATTGGTTTAACATATTTATTAATTATATCTATATAATCTTCATTTAATTTTACAAAATGAGTTTTTATTGCATATCTGCAATATGTATTTTCTCCAACAGTTATTTCTAAACTTTTTTTCTCATTTGCTTTTAATTCCATATTTTTATCCTTTCTATATATGAGAATTAAACATGAATAAATTATAACATGTATTTCACTATTTTGTTAGTTTTATTACTACTTTTTTGCTTTTTCGTATTTCCTTTTTCGACATGATTGTTATATTAATTCATATTTTCCCCAAGCATATTAATTAAAACTTAAAAAAAGCTTAAATTTCTTTTATTTTTTAAAATTTAGTGATATAATTTTATCTTGTAAAGGAGGAATATAATAATGATTTCAACTAGTAAAATAAATGTTAGATATGCAGAAACAGATCAAATGGGTATAGTACATCATTCTGTTTATGCTGTTTGGTATGAGGTTGCACGTACAGATTTTTGTAAAGCTGCTGGACTACCTTATAAAGAAATGGAAAAGGCCGGAGTACTAACACCCCTTGTTAGTTTAAACTGCAAATTTATAAAGCCTGCTTTTTATGATGATACTCTAGAAATAAAAACTAGAATAAGTAAATTAACACCTGCAAGAGTAGAATTTTCTTATGAAGTATATAGATTTCCTGACGAAAAGCCTATAAGCACTGGAACTACTATGCATGCATTAGTAAATAAAGATTTGCATCCTATTAACACAAAAAAAGTTCATCCAGATATATATGCTATAATGCAAAACTCTATGGAATAGAATTTTTAAATATGTTCTTTGAATCAAATTTTCGTGTAGGATTAAATCATATTAATCAAAATCGGTGAAATTACTTTAGTCCGGATTATTAGCTATATTAGAAGAAGTAGCAGAAATGCATTCTGCAAGTGTAGGACTTGGTCTTAACGATTTTGATAAAACTAAATTAACTTGGGCTTTAATTAATTGGAAATTAAAATTAATTAATCATTGCAGATATGGTGAATTTTTAAAAATAAAAACTTGGGCAAGAAATGCTAATAAAATTTGTTCTTATCGTGATTTTGAAGTTTATGATAGTAATAATAACTTACTTGCCATTGCAACTTCGAAGTGGGTTTTAATAGATATTAATATGGGTAGCATTATTAAAATTGAAGACAATGTAATTCGGAAAGTATGAACCAGAAGAAAAAAACGTTTTTAATATACTAACAGTACCTAAATTAAAAGAACCTAATGTTTCTGAATATAAATATTCATATACTTGTAAAAAATATGATATAGATGTAAATGGCCATATGCACAATTTAAATTATATAAACTTAGCATATGAAACATTACCAGAAGATATTTATTCATTTGATTTTAGAAACATTGAAATATTATATAAAAAACAAATAAAAACTGGTGATACTGTTGATTGTTTATATTCTAAATTAGAAGATTCTAATATAATAACAATCAAAAATAAAGAAACAAATTCTACTAATGCTATATTAAAAATATTTTAGTAGTTTAAATATATAAATAAAAAACACATAAATTTATATTTTAAAAAAAAGATGAAAACTATAAAATACTATTTTTGTATTTCTAAAGTTTCCATCTTTATTTTTATTTATTGCCTATATTTTTTATTTTATAAATATTATAAACTTTTATTATTATCCAACAATTTTTCTAGCTTTAAACAATTATTTTATAATTTATTAATCTTGTAAAATCTCATTTTTAAAACTTGTTCCATTTTCTAATTTTTCTAGTCCAAGTATATCTAGTATTGTAGCTGAAATATCTGCATATGTCTCTCTTGTTCCTAAGTTAACATTTTCTTTTATATTTTTTCCATATACCAATACCGGAACATATTCTCTTGAATGATCTGTACTTTTTGTACTTGGATCATTTCCATGATCAGCTGTGATAATCAACATATCTGTATTTTTCATACTATTTATTATATCTGGTAATTTTCCATCAAAGTATTCTAAAGCTTTTCCATATCCTTCTATATTATTTCTATGTCCATACAACATATCAAAGTCTACTAAATTTGTAAAAATTAATCCTTTCGAATCTTTTTTTATACATTCTATAGTTTTATTTATTCCATCTGCATTTCCTTCTGTATGAATTGCTTTTGTTATTCCCCTTCCTGAAAACAAATCTTCTATCTTTCCAATTGCAATAACTTCATACTTATTATTCTTTTCTATTACATCCAACATGTTTTTTCCAAAAGTAGATGATTCAAAATCTTTTCTATTATATGTTCTTACAAAATTATCTGCTTTTTCTCCTATAAAAGGTCTTGCAATTACTGTTCCTACATTATATTTTGGATTATCTAACATTTTTCTTGCAATCTTACATATTTCGTATAATTTTTCTACAGGTATTATCTCTTCATGTGCCGCTATTTGAAAAACACTATCTGCAGAAGTATACACAATTGGATATCCAGTTTTTATGTGTTCTTCACCAAATCTTTTTAATATTTCTGTTCCAGAACCAACTTCATTGCAAAGGATTCCCTTTAGTCCAGTTTTTTGTTTAAATTCTTCTATCATTTCTTCTGGAAAAGCTTTAGGATATGTTGTAAATCCTGGATTCTTTATATATCCGGACATCTCCCAATGTCCTACAGGACTATTTTTACCACATGCCTTTTCTGCAAGTCTTCCATAACATCCTGTTGTTTTATCTATTCTTTCATTTATCTTTAGTCCATCAATATTATAAAGCCCTAATTTTCTCATATTGGGTAATTTTAGAGATGTGTTGTTATAAATTCCCTCTAAAGTATTACTTCCACAATCACCATATACATTAGCATCTGGAAGCTCTCCTACTCCAAATCCATCAAGTACAATAATAATCGCTCTATTTATCATCATTTTCCTCCTTTGGTTTTAATCTATATTCATAGATCTTTATTGTTTTAATTACATTCTCATATTCGTTTTTTGCAAAACTAATTTTTCTTTTTAATTTTCCTGTTAGCTCTCTATCAAATCGACTCAAATATAATAAAGTTTCTGAGTTATCTTCTATTCCCTCTTCTATATTATTCCCCTTATACATAATACAATTTGTGTATAAAAGTAGTGGTGAGCCCTCTGGAAGATTATATTTTATTATATCCATACTTTTTTCTGTTGCTTCTTTTTTTATTATATTATCTGGATTAATATTAGCTATACACCAGTCTGACATAGTATTTTTGTTTAATATAGAATATAAAGAAATATCATATGGAATTGTTATTTTATCATATTCTTTTTCCAATATTTTTTTAAATTTGCTTATATTTTCTTTAAAATCTTTTACTGTAGTTTTTTCCCCTAAATGAAGTATTTGATATTTATCTTTTCTTTCTTTTTTGTCTTCTTCTTTTTTTATTTCTTCTGGCTTTTTATCTATATTTCCAAATATATCAAAATATATAACTTCTCTTTCTTTACTTTCTTTTTCGTTTTTCAACTTTTCTTGTTTTAGTACTGTACTAATATATAAATTGTCTTCTTCTTCTATTTCTTTTTTACAAAATATATTTATAATATCTACATAATCTTTCATAACATATAATGCATCAACTTCATTTTTAGATAATAATTTTTTTTGTAAAGCATCCATTTTTCTTCCAAAATCTTTTAAATCTTCTTGGTAATTAAACACTTTTTTAGCTTTATTTTTCTGCTCTTGTTCTAATTTTTCTGCTTCTGTTAAAGCATTTGGAACATCTTTATTGGTAAATTTCCAAAATTCAAATATGCTACGTTTATGTTCTTCTATCTCTTGTATATATAAATCTGCATTTTCTATTTTTTTATCTAAAATTTTAATTTTCTCTTCTAGTGATTTTATTTCTAATATTTTATTATTATATATTGTATCTTTTTTTTCTAATATATGGCAAATAGTAAGTAAATCTTCTATTGTATATCTATCTTTTATTTCGAAATTAAATTCGCCTTCATTTTCTTCATTTTCTGCAAATTCTATTATTTTAGGAATATCATCTAATCTTTTTATATTCATTTTCTTTTTACTTTTTTTAGATTTGAAAAAATATTTAAATCTTCCAATAAAAGTTTTTTTACATTGCAAAAACATAACTATTTGTTTTTCTTTGCTACTATATTCTTGATTTTTCTTTTCGCAATCATCTTTTAAGTTATTAATTTTTTCTTCGAATTCTTTATTTTTTTCTATAAGTTCTTTTGTAGTATCTATTTGTTCGTTAACTTGTTCTTTTATAAAAGCTTCCATATCTTTAAATTCTATTTCTTGCTCATCGAAACTAAATTTTAATAAACCATTATCATCTATATTACTTTCAAATTTATAAAGATATTTTAAATCAGATCCTATAATAAATAAAGCTTTCATTAATTTATATTTTTCATCAGCTTCACTTTTATTGTTTAATATTAATTTGTAGTCACTTTCGACTCCTCTATATATGTTAGTTTTTCCTACAATTTGTATTTCTAAATTATTTTCTTTGTCATAAACTTCATATACAGCAGGCCATTTTTTAGTAAAAAACCATAAATAATTTTCTATATCTGCTATTTGTTTTTTATTAAGCAGTTCTTCAGAATATTCTTCATGACATATTGGCACATAAATTTTTTTATCTATATTATTTTTTAAACAACTAATTTTTTCTTTTATCAAATAAAACAAAGCAGCATTATCTTTTTCACTTAATGGAACCAACATAAAATATTTGTTGTCATTTTCTGAATAATAAATTTGCCACTTATAACCATTTTTATATTTTATACTGTATGGCATTTTTTCATTCAATATCTTTTGTTCTTCCTCTATTTCCTGTATTTCCTCTATATTAGTGTTAGATAATGCTTCTAATAATTCACTTTGTTTTTTATCCTCAAAATATTTTGATATATGTGTAGCTGATTTATATTTTTCTTTGAGACTTGCAAGTCTTGGTGCCTTGCAAATAAATATTTCAATTTCATCAACAGATATATATTTATACACTTTATATGTTGCATCATCAAATTCTTTCAAAATCTTATAATTTATTTTTTTCTCTTGATTTAGATTAGTTGGTATATTACTTAAATCTAGATCTATATATTTTAGTTTATCATCTATACTATTTTTCAGTTCTTTTACATCCCCAGGCATAATTACCTCCTAAAATATTTTATATTAGTATATCAATAAAAAAAATAATAAGCAATATTTTTGCTTATTATTTTCTATTAATTTATTACTATTTTTCTTATTTTTTATAGCTTATTTTATTTCACATAATTTTCAATTTCATATTTTATTTTAGATATAAATTCTTCTACTTTAATAGCTCCTATATCTCCTTCTTTTCTTGAACGAACTGAAACTGTGTTTGCTTCTACTTCTTTATCACCTATTACTAACATATATGGAACTTTTTCTAGTTGTGCTTCACGAATCTTATATCCTATCTTTTCATTTCTGTCATCTAATTCTACACGTACCTTATTTTTCATAAGTTCTGATTTTATTTTTTGACAATATTCTACTTGTGAATCTGATATTGGTAATAATTTTACTTGTACTGGTGCAAGCCATGTTGGAAAAGCCCCTTTTGTTTCTTCAATTAAGAATGATATAAATCTATCTGAAGATCCTAGTATTGCTCTATGTATAACAACAGGTCTATGCTCTTTTCCATCTTCACCAATGTATGTTAAATCAAATCTTTCAGGCAATGCAAAGTCTAGTTGACATGTTGGAATAGTAACATCATGATTTAAAGCTGTTTTAATTTGAATATCTATTTTTGGACCATAAAAAGCCGCTTCTCCTTCTGCTTCATAGAAGTCTATGTTTAATTCTTTTAAGATATCTCTTAATTGACTTTCTGCTGTTTCCCACATTGCATCATTATCTATGTATTTTTCTTTATTATTTTTATCACGTAATGATAGTCTAAATGAAAATGATTCTCTTGGGAATCCAAAGTCTTTTAAGTATACTTCAAAAATTAAATTTAAAACTCTTCCTACTTCTTCTTTTATTTGATCTGGTCTTACAAATAAATGTGCATCATTTTGACACATTTGACGTACTCTTTCTAGTCCACAAACAGCTCCACTATTTTCATATCTAAAATCATGTGCTAATTCGCCTATTTTTATAGGTAATTCTTTATAAGAATGTAATTCATTTTTATATATTAACATATGATGTGGACAATTCATTGGTCTTAAAACCATTTCTTCTGTATCCATTTTCATTGCTGGGAACATATCATCTTTGTAATGATCCCAATGTCCACTTGTTTTATATAACTCAACATTTGCAAGTGATGGTGTATATACATGGCTATATCCTAAAGCTATTTCTTTATCTTGTATATATCTTTCTAATGTTCTTCTTATTGTTGCTCCTTTGGGTAAATACATTGGAAGCCCTGAACCAACTAGTTTATGTGTCATAAATAATTTTAGTTCTTTACCTATTTTTCTATGATCACGTTCTTTTGCTTCTTCTAATAAATGCATATGTTCTTCTAACAAACTTGCTTTTGGAAAAGATATTGCATAAATTCTTTGAAGCATTTTGTTTTTTTCGCTACCTCTCCAATATGCACCAGATGAATTTAAAATTTTGATTGATTTAACTTTCCCTGTACTCATTAAATGTGGTCCCGCACAAAGATCTGTAAATTCTCCTTGCTTATAGAAACTAATTTCCTCACCATCTTTTAAATCATTTATCAATTCTTGCTTATATGGTTCATCTTTCATTAGTTCTAAAGCTTCTTTTTTGGGTAAAGAAAATCTTTCTATTGCTAAATCTTCTTTAATAATCTTCTTCATTTCTTGTTCTATTTTTTCTTTATCTTCATCTGTAAAAGGTTTTTCTGTATCAAAATCATAATAAAAACCTTCATCTATTGCTGGTCCAATTGCAAGTTTTACTTCTGGAAATAATCTTTTTATAGCTTGTGCCATAATATGTGATGTTGTATGCCAATAAGCTTTTTTACCATCTATGCAACTATCAAATGTTAATATTTCTAATCTACAATCTTCATTTATTATTGTTCTTAAATCTTTTACTTCTCCATTTACTTTTCCAGCTGTTGCAACTCTTGTTAATCCTTCACTTATACTTTTTGCAATTTCAAAAATACTTTTTCCTGATTCTATCTCTTTTATAGAACCATCTTTCAGTTCAATTTTAATCATTTTATACTCCTCCTTTTACTTTTTATAATTTTAAATAACACAAAAAGACACTCCTATAAATGACTTATTTGTGCATTTATAGGAGTGCTTTTAATATAAACACGGTTCCATCCTATTTTTTACTTAATTAAACTTTTTAACGCAAAGTATACGTCTAGTTTTTTGTTCTAGAAACTAATAAGGTAGTTTTTCAAATATGTTTTTCTAGATTAGCTTGCAGCCTTTTGACTAATCCTCTCTGTAGATAACCTTTATTTTACTTTGTCTTATTCTTCGTTTTTTATTAACATATTTTTATTGTACTATGATTTTTTTTTATTGTCAACCCAAAGTAAAAATTTTCTAATTTTCTAAAATTTCTACTAAATATGCATTCGCATTTCCTACATCATCTGTAAAAACTAAATAAAAATTAAATTTATTTTTAGAAAGTGCACCTATATTGACTCCAACACATATTCTTAATCCTTGCGGATTAGTTTTATCAAACACTTTAAAAGTCAAACCTGAATACATTTTCTTTATTCTATCATTAACATCTTCAGTTAATGATATTTTTCCAAGGTCAAGTTCATATATTCTAACAGTATTAAATTTATCTAATTGATTATTTTCGTTATTTAATTCTTCCATAGCATTACTTATTTGACTTCTTACACTTTCATTATCTCCATCTTGTATTCCAGCTTCTCCAATATTTATTATTGAATTCAATAATTCCTTTATATCTTTTATTTTTATTTTTATATAATCATTTTTTTGATAAATCTCTTCTCTTTTTTCTCTGTTTGTCATATCATCGGCCGAAACTAACTTAAAGAAATTTTCTCTCATACAATTTATATTATACCTAAGACTTGGTTTATTTGGATTTATTATAGCAATAATAATCTGATCATAATCTTCAAAATACTTCTGTGTTTCTATTTCAAGACTGTCTTTTCTTAAACTTCCCCTTTTTATTTCACTATAATTATTACTTTTAATCCCAACAACATTTTTTCTTCCTATAATAACATAGTTCAAATTATTTTCACTACTTATATCTATATATGTATTATTTTTAAAATTAGCTTTTTCTATATAATAGTAATTCATTGCATACCCTAAAACATTTTCTTCATTTTTTTGATATGATTCTGATAATTTTTTTGTGTTTTTAGGAAGTTTATATGCTTTAAAAGTTTGATGTTCGTACTCATTTGTAACATTTCTTTTTGCTAATTCCATCATCACTTCTGGAAATTTCTCCCCTGCACTTTTTACTAAAAATCCCAGTGCATCTTCATATTTCATTGATTCTAACATCTTCTTTTTTTCGTCTGTTACAATTTCTTCATACACTTTAGCAAAAGTAAAACTTTGATATCCACTTTCCGTATTTATTGTTTTATTAGAATTTAAAACATAATGTGTAGCCCATCCACTAAAAACGTTCTTTTCATCTTTTGAATCATTTATACTTGCGCTAACCCAATTGGCTGTTGTTTCACTAGTAAAATCTCCTGAAGAAGCATCTTTATATTTACCATCTCCGCAATAATATTTTTGGAAATGATGAAACAATTCATGTGTATATATTAATTTTAAATTTTCAGAATTTTTTACTTCTGATGGTCTTATTACTATATACGGAAAATATGGCACCCCTGCATATTCTGTATCTGAAAAAGATAGTAGTAGTGTTGTTAACCAACTTAAATCTTGAACATAGTATGCTAATGTTGCTTCAGATTCTTCTAAACTATCTGAATTATATAAATATATATTCATTGCTTTTTGTAAATAATTATCATCTATATTATTTTTTTGCAAAATCATGCACATTTCTCCTCTAGTACTTGATGATGCTTGACCACTATTCATTGAACTTGAATATTGATATTTTATATTATATTCATCTTCAATTTTCTTTACTACATCTTCAATTTCATCAGATAATTTTTCAACATCTTTGTCGCTAACTTTTGACTTTCCTTTATCTGTATACCATATTAAAAAATTATTGTTTTTACTTAACTTCACTTTTGTTATAGTTTGCTTCATGTCAGCACTTCCTGCATATACAGCTCCGTATTCTTTATAATTATTATCTCCTTTTTGACTATCAGAACTAAATTCTATTTCAGATAAATTTGCTTTTTCATATAAGTATCTTACTGTCTCTTTGCTTAATTTGTTTTGATACTTCTTAGCTATATCAAAAACATTATTAAACATTCTATCATTATTATTTGATTTATATTTACTATCCATTTTTGACTTTTCAAATTCTTCATATGCAAGTTGCTGTACATATTTATCCTCTGAAATGTTACCTTCTTCAAAATCCTTTTTTATTTTTTCTGATGATGTCAATTCCTGAATTTTTTCTATTTCTTTTTGGTCATTTGCTTCTAATTTATTCTTCACAAAAGGTATCACTACTTTAAAGACCAAAAACAATAATACTATTAGCATTAAAACTATTAAACATCCTGATTTTTTCTTCTTTACTTTTTTCTTTTTTATTTTTGGCTTAATCTCATTTTCTAATTTAGATTTTTCACTTTCTTCTTTTCTCTTACAATTTAAACATTCTCCATTTTCATTTAATTCACTTCCACACTTATTACAAAACATATTATCCCCTCTTTTCTTTTGCTTCTATCAAAATTTTAACATAACAATATATCCAGTTTCAATTTTTTATTTAAATTTTATGCATATCTAATAAAAAACATAATATACATTAATTAAAGCATTGTACAAACATTTTTTAAGGGGGTAAATTATTACATGGATGAAAATTTAAAATTATATGAGGATATAGCAAAACGTACAGATGGCGATATTTATGTTGGTGTAGTTGGTCCAGTAAGAACAGGAAAGTCTACTTTTATAAAAAACTTTATGGATTTATTAGTTATTCCTAATATTGATAATGAATATAAACAAGAAAGAGCAAGAGACGAACTACCTCAAAGTGCTGCGGGTCGTACTATTATGACTACTGAGCCAAAATTCATTCCAAATGAAGCAGTTGAAATTAAACTTGGAAATAATATTTCTTTAAAAACAAGATTGGTAGATTGTGTTGGATATCTTGTAAATAATGCAATTGGATATTTAGAAGATGAAATGCCAAGGATGGTGAAAACACCCTGGTCTGAGGATGAAATTCCTTTTGAAAAAGCTGCCGAAATTGGTACTAAAAAAGTAATTCAAGAACATTCTACAATTGGTATTTTAGTTACAACAGATGGTACTATAACAGATATTCCAAGAGAAGATTATATAGAAGCTGAAGAAAGAGTCGTTAAAGAATTAAAAGAACTAAATAAACCTTTTGTAATAGTTTTAAATTCTGAAGACTGTAATTCAGATTTTGCAAAAAGTTTAGCAAAAAAACTAGAAAGTAAATATGAGGTTCCTGTAATTCCTACTAATTGTGCAAACTTAAATATAGATGATATAAATTTTATATTTAGCAAAATGTTATATGAATTTCCAATAGAAAGACTAAACATTGTTTTTCCAAAGTGGGTTGACGGCTTATGTGATGATCATTGGCTAAAAAAAGAATTATATTCTGAAATAAAAGACGCTTTTACAAATGTAAAAATATTAAATCAAGTAGATGCAAGTATATCTAAATTACAAAAAACAGAAATTATATCTTCTACAGTATTAAATGAAGTAAAACTTGGTACTGGTAGTGTTAATATTTCTATAAATTTAGAAGAAACTCTATTTTACAAAATTTTAACAGAAATCTCTGGTGTGGAAATTTCAAATGAAGGTGATTTATTTTCTACAATAACTAATTTAGCAAAAACTAAAAAAGAATATGATAAAATTGCCTATGCATTAGAAGAAGTAAAAGCAAAAGGATATGGCATTGTTACACCATCTATAGATGAACTAATATTAGATGAACCTGAAATGGTTAAACAAGGCTCTAGATTTGGTGTGAAATTAAAAGCAACAGCACCATCTATTCATATGATTAGAGCTGATATAGAAACAGAAGTTTCTCCTATTGTTGGAAGTGAAAAGCAATCTGAAGAACTTGTAAATTATCTTCTTTCAGAATTTGAAAATGATCCACAAAAAATTTGGGAGTCTAATATTTTTGGAAAGAGTTTGCATGAACTTGTAAATGAAGGATTACAAAACAAATTATATAGAATGCCAGAAGATGCTCAACTAAAACTACAAGATACTTTAGAACGTATTATAAATGAAGGTAGTGGCGGATTAATCTGTATAATATTATAAAAATTTAAAATAAAAAAACTCAAGTTGCTAATTTAAAAATTTTAACAACTTGAGCTTTTATTTATTTAATTATTTTGTTATTAATAATTATTATTTTATTCTTTATTTTTAGTACATTTTATATTATACATTTAAATTCAAGAATGATAAAACAAAAGAAACTACATAATATACAGCTTCAATTATTATAAATTGTTTTACAGCTTTATCATTATCTTCTTCATCACTTAATTCTTTAATAGCAAAGAATGTGAATATTATAGATATAATATTTAAAACACCATTAATTGGTGATGTAATTCTATATGCACCTTGAATTAAGTTTAATAAACTTACAACTTTTGCAACTACTACTGGAAAATAAGCAGCAACTACTGTATTTAATACTGTTAAGAATGATTTTTTATTTTTTGAGTTGAATATGTATATAATTCCAGAAACTATTACAACAGTTAATATTGGTGTAATTACTGCTTTAATAATTCTGAAAATAGATGAAAATTCAAAATATTTAAATCCATATTTAAATATTGTTCCAAAAATACTTGCAACTTGTTGGAATCCTGCTATAACAATCCATATAATTACTAAAACTATTGCTGTTTTAAAAAAGTTATTAGTGTTATCATGTGCTATTTCTTTTATCTTACTAACTGGTGTGCTGAAAATTCCTGAGAAGAAATTTTTAGCTTTTTTTGTTTCTTCTTTAACATCTACATTTTTAAAAGAATCCTTTACTTGATTTACAGTTTCTTTTGCTTCCTTTTTAATATCCTCTGCATTAATATTTTGGTTTTGATTTTGATTATTTTCTTCCATTTTTATACCCCTTTCTTTTCAAGAAAATATATTTTAATGTTTTATTTCTTGACTATATAAATTAATTATCTATTTTGTTAATCTCCTAGACATATTCCTATACTTCTAGCAGTTTTAACTAAATCGTGATCCATAGTAACTTTTCTTATATTACTTTCTTTTGTGTTTCCAGATACCGCACCTATTTTTTTATTTTGGCCTACAACATCCTCTAATGAAACAGAATCTAATTTTCCATCTTTTATTACTGTCAAAACATTAAACTTACCTTCCATTGCAAGTTCCATTGCTTTTGCACCATATTTAGTAGATAATACTCTATCAAATGCTGTTGGAGTTCCTCCTCTTTGCATATATCCGAAGTACTGTACATCTTGATTCTAAACCTGTTAATTTTTCTAATTCTCTGGCAACTTTTTCTCCAGCGCCTCCTAATTTTGTGTTATCTACACCTATTCCATTATCTCTTGTTGCTGCAACAGTTATTGTTCCACCTTTTGGCATTGCTCCTTCTGCTACTACAACTATACTAAATTCTTTTCCTTTTTTTCTTCTTTCCTCTACTTTTTTTACAGCACTTTGTATATCATATGGTATTTCTGGGATTAAAGCAATATCTGCTCCTCCTGCTATAGCTGACTCTAAAGCAATCCATCCGAGCATACCTTCCCATAACTTCTAGCACCATAATTCTATGATGTGTTTCTCCTGTTGTATGAAGTCTATCTAATGCTTCTGCTGCAACAGATACCGCTGTATTGTATCCAAATGTAATATCTGTACATGCTACATCATTATCTATTGTTTTTGGTACTCCTATTACGTTTATTCCTTTTAAAGAAAAATCTCTTGCAGATTTTTGTGTTCCATCTCCACCTAGTGTGAATATACAATCAAAACCATCTTGTTTAACATTTTCTACACATTTATCAGATAAATCTTTATATACGATCTCTCCATTTTCTTCTACTTTATAATGAAATACATTAGCATTTGTTGAAGATCCAATAATTGATCCTCCCTTTGGTAAAATTCCTGAAGCAGAACTACTATTTTGTGTACTTAATCTAACATAATTATTTTTTAATAAACCTCTATAGCCATCTATAAATCCATAACATTCAATATTATTGTGCTCTGCTGTTTTTACAATAGCCCTTATTACTGCATTAAACCCGAGAAACATCTCCACCATTTGCTAGTATTGCTACTTTTTTAATCATAAACTTCCTCCATAAAATTGTAAATTTTTTCTTATGTTTTTAATATTATATCAATAATTTTATATTTTACAAGTACTTTTACAATTTTTATTTATTCTTTTATTTAAATATGTGTCCATCTTTATTTTATAACATTTTCATTATCTTTAATATCATATGAAGTATATTATATAACAAAAGATTGGGACCATGTATCTGATTTCTACAACTCACAACTTTCTGAAAATAAAAAAGCTAATGAGGAATTTGTCCCTATCTATTCATATCAAACCATAGATGATACTTTTAAAGTTATGAACTATCTATCTAATAAATTACCTCTTTTAGCTCACAACTCTATCAATATCCAGTTTAATAGTTCTACAAAAAAAGTAAGAATTTCTCCTGATAGTATATTTAGAAAAGAAATTACTGGTATTCTTTATAAAGCTACTTCTGGACATTCTTCTAATTCTTCACAATCATATTTACTTGGTGAAGTACTTGATACAGATATTAAAGGCTCTATAAAATACAGAAAATCCAGTGACTTTATGATAAACTCTATTAATGATAATAGTGATGTTAATTCAAAATTACTAAAAATTGGAGACTATTTAACTCAAAAGAAAGATTTTGAATTATATTCATATCTTCAATCTCTTAATGATAAACATACTACAGGAGACTTTTATGTGTCTTATCTAGATGAATTATCAGAAGAAAAAAAGACTTTAATTGAAGCCCAATATAAAAATATGCTTCAAATAGTTACTAATTTCGATGTTTTAAAAAGCTCAGCTTCTAATAGCCTTCATGTTTTGCATGTTGTAAGATATTATAACTTATTAGATGATTATTATAAAAATAATAATCTTAAAGATTATAAAGCTTTCGCTGATAAACATAAAGCTTACACTAATTGCTCATACTGGGATGCTTATGACAATATAGGAGGAGTACACTATTCCCCTATGGATACTTTAAAAGACCTAGTAAAATCAGCTAATTAAAATTATATTTAGTTAAATTAAATTTTTATAAACTGCCTTGCAAAAATATTGCCTGGCAGTCTTTTATTTCCACATTTTGTTATTTTTTCTAACAAACATTAATTTTTTTTGATTTAATGTTTAATTTATTTTTGTGTTTCTATTTTATAATTTTATTTTATATTTTTATATCATTTATTTTTGTATTTTTATACATTTGATTCCAAATTTTATTAAATTTTTTGAATAATTTTAATAATCCTATTATATATTTTTTGATTTTTCATCTAATTTAATTTATCTACATATTTTTATAATTTTTTTGAATATTGTTTATCTTTTATACAAATACTATTACTATATATTTAAATATTTTAGAGGTGCTATATGAAAAAAAATTTTATTAGTTATTTTCTTATACTATGTACAATATTATTAATTTTATCTGGATGCACAAAAAAAGAAGAAAATAATAAACAAGAAAATCAAAATACATCAAATACTGAAATAAGTAAATTGAGTACAACTGCAAATACTTCCCCTCCTTCAAGTAGTAATGATGATAATAATACATTTGTAAATAAAAATACACCTGAAAATAAAAATGATAATTCTGCTTCTCCTTCTTCAACTCCTATTCCTGTTGAAACAGATCTCGGAACTTTTTCTACAAATATTATAGATAAACGTGAAAATAGACAAAACAATATTCGAATAACTTGTTCTAAATTAAATGGTCTTACTGTAGAAAGTGGAAAAACATTTTCTTTCTGTAACACAGTTCGGAAAATCAACTGCTGAACAAGGATATAAAGAAGCTGATATCCTTGTAGATGGAAAAACAACTCAAGCTCTAGGTGGTGGTAATTGTCAGGTAAGTACAACTTTATATAACGCTGTTTTAGCAAGTGAAGGTTTAAAAGTTACTGAACATCATGATCATGGTAAAAAAGTTCCATATATAGAAAAAGGAAAAGACGCTACTGTTGCTTATAACTCACTAGATTTAAAATTTAAAAATAATTTACAAAACACTATAAAGATGTATGTAAGTACTGATGGAAATACAGTTACAGTAAAAATAGTTAAATTATCATAGTTAATTTCAGTCTCTAAGTTTTATATTTGGAGACTTTTTTATTTTGCTATATAAAATCTTTATTATCTTAAATATATTTAATCATAATAAATAGTCCTCCTTGTATTAAAATACTAGTGTCTTTTTTTATCTTATAGAATATTTTGTTATACTTCTGAATAGATATTTAATATCTTATTTAGGAGGTTTTTTATATGATTTTAAAAAACTTTATAGTAAAATTGTTATTTATTTTAATAGTAATTCTTTGTCTTGTTTATTCAGCAACTTCGTTTGCAATAGAATCTTCATATATCTGGTCTGATTCTAGTAATTTTGAACAATCTTTAAAAACAAATGCTCCTATTAATGGACAGAATTCTAATTTAAATTCTGAAAGTAATTCAAATCCCAATACCAATTCTAATACACTAAATTTAGAATCTGGTAGTGCAATCTTAATTGAACAATCTACTGGTCAAATTTTGTACGAACATAATATCCACGAAAAATTACGTCCTGCAAGTGTAACAAAGATAATGAGTGTATTATTAGTCATGGAAGCTTTAGATTCAGGAAAAATAACTTTGGAAGATAAAGTTCCTTGCAGCTCTAATGCAAGTTCTATGGGTGGATCACAAATTTGGTTAAATGAAACCGAAGAATTAACAGTTAATGAAATGTTAAAAGCAATGTGTGTAGTTTCTGCTAATGATTGTACTGTAGCAATGGCAGAATATATAGCTGGAAGCCAAGAAGCTTTTGTGGAAAAAATGAATACAAAAGCAAAAGAACTTCGCATGAATGATACTTGTTTTAAAAACTGCCATGGTATAGATGAAGATGGACATATTACTTCAAGTTATGATATTGCTATCATGTCTAGAGAATTATTAACAAAACACCCTTCTATCACACAATATACAAGTATATGGATGGATAGTTTAAGAGATGGGAAATCTGAGCTTGTAAATACAAACAAGTTAATTAGAAATTATCAAGGTGCAACTCGGTTTGAAAACAGGTTCCACTTCGCTTGCTCTATATAATTTATCTGCAAGTGCTACTAGAAATGGACTTTCTCTAATAGCTGTAATAATGAAAGCACCTACTACTAAATTACGCTTTTCTGAAGCACAAAAATTATTAGATTATGGATTTAACAATTACTCTTACAAAGAACTTGCTAAAAAAGACTCTATAATAAAAAAAGTAAATATTACTAAAGGTACAGAAAATGAATTAAATGCTACTTACAAAGAAGATTTTGGTACTCTATTAAAAAAAGGAGATGATAAAAATATCTCTCAAAACATTTCACTTAGTGAAAATTTATCTGCACCAATACTAAAAAATCAAAAAATTGGTGAAATAACATTTTCTTTGGAAGGAAAAGTTATTGGTTGTGTAGATATTATAGCAGATAGAACTATTAAAACTAATGGTTTAGTAAATATGTCATCATATCTATATAAAAATTGGTTTTGTTTATTAAGAAATATTTAAATAACTAAGAGCCATTTTGTACTACTCTACGAAATGGCTTTTAAATTTATTCATCTTCGTCAAAAATAAAATCTTCATCACTATACTCTATATTTATATTCTTTTTGTTTTTTGGTGTATTACTTTTCTTAGATGTTTTTGCCTTTGCTCTACGTTCTTGGCCAATCTCTTCTTTTAATTCTTCTATATACTCTCTTTTTTCTTTTTCCATTTTTTCTTCATATTCTTTTTCTTTTCTTTTTTCTTCTTTCTCTTCTCTTTTTTCATCCTTCTTGTTTTGCATTTGCTTATTTAACATATTGTTTACTTTTTCTATTAAATCTGGTACATAATCTAATAATCTATCAATAGATGATGTATGACTTACTGGAAGTAATTTTACATTGTTAGATTGAACCACTAGAAAAGCGATTGGAGTAATGCTTACGCCTGCACCACTACCTCCTCCAAATGGTAATCTGTATTGTACTTGCTCTTCTTTATCTTTCTTTTTATATTCATCTATTGTTTCTCCATTAAATTCACTTCCTCCAGATGCAAACCCAAAGCCCACTTTTGAAATTGGTATAATTACTATATTACCTGGTGCTTCAATTGGATCTCCTATTATAGTATTTACATCAACCATATCCCTAATACTATTCATGGCTGTAACCATAAGACCTTCTATAGGATGTTCGTTCATATTTATCACTTCTCCTTTTCTTTATTATCAACGAATAAATTATATTGATAATATGTACCATTTTTACATTTATTATACAATTTAATTTTAATTTAACTGCAATTTTATTATATTCTGGATCTATTTTAAAATAATATTTTTGTTTACTATTTTTCTTATACAAATTTATACTGCCTTTATTTAATACACAAGATATTATACTTGAAATAATAGGAATCATAAAAGTAGTAAATATAACATCTCCCAAGCCTATTTTTAGTTTTAACTTAAATTTAAATATTTCTGGTTTTATATTTTTCATTAATTTTTTTATATCTTTTACTAATTGTCTATTTTCAATATCTATTAACACCTTTTTTTCAAGTTTTAACGTTATTTTTTTTAAATCTTTATTGCTTAATTTCTTTAAGATTTTAGAATTCATTATTTTATTTATTTTTTTCTCATTTATTTTATATTTAAAAATTTTTACTTTATTAAAAAGATATATTCCAAACTCAAATTGATAATCATTTATTATTTCTTTTTCTGTAGTATTTATGTCCAAATTAATAACAGTAAATCTTATTGATGAAAACCTAATTGCTAGAAAAATCAATATAAAAACAATTACTATGCATAAAAAAAATAGTAACATAGACATTCCCTCTTTTTTGTTCTATACTACTATTTTTTCCACTTTTTTATTATTTTAATCATTAGTTTTATTTATTTTTACTATTTTTATATTATTCTCTTTTGCTCATATTGGTTATCTACACACATACTTATATTTTCTATATTATGCTATTATTCTTAATTTTGTATTACATTAGTATTTATTATATTTAAATATTTATATTATCTATTAATTTATTTTTCATTAAACTTTTTTTCTCTTCTAGATTTTTCTACTGTTATCTCTCCAAACAATTCAGGTTGATTTGTAACAACTTTACTTCTTCTAGACATTTCTAATAATCCAGAAAAAGCTGTTACAACTTCATTTTTATTGCACTTTTTAACAGAAAACATTCTATTAAAAACAAATCTTTTATTTTTAACTAGTTCTCTAAACATTTCTTTTACTTTACTACCAACACTATATGTTTCTGTAATAGCTATTTTTTGAATATTTTTCGCATTTTTATTAAGCCTTGTTTTATTTTTATTAATTACTTTTGAATACATTTCTGGAATTAGAGCTTTATTATAATCTTTTTCTAATTTTTGCTTAGGTAATTCTACTTCTTCTGGATTTTTACTTATTCTTTTGCTATTTTCTAAATAAAACTCTTTTAATTTTTTAGTTATTTCCTTATATTTTTTATATTCAATAATTCTTCTTAGAAGCTCTTCTTCAGATATTTCTTCTTTTTCTTCATTATCTACAGGTAATAAAGTTTTAGATTTTAAATATAATAATGTTGATGCCATAATTAAAAATTCACTAGTTATTTCCAAGTTCAATTCTTCCATTTTATTAATATAATCTATATATTGATCTGTTATATTACTAATTTTTACATCACAGATATCCATCTTATTTTTATCTATCAAATGACATAATAAGTCTAGTGGACCTTCAAAGTTTTCTATTTTTATGGCATATTTATTAGTTTCTAATGTTAATACGTTTTGCATTATTCTCCTCCATTTAAAGCATTTCTTATATTATCTTCTTTATAACCTTTACTCTTAAGAAAGTTTCTTATCTTTTCTATTTCTGCTGTATTAGATTTTCTTATAACAATTTTTTCTACATTATTTCTTTCGTATTCTTCTAACTCCTCTTTATTGTTTTCTATATATTCTTCAATTAGATTTTTATTTACTCCTTTTGAATATAATTTATATTTTATCTGTTTTATTGATAAAGTATTAATTGCCATAAATTCATTTACAGCTCTATCAATATAATCCTTGTCATTTATATATTTATTTTCTTTTAAATCTTGAATAATATCTTCTAACAAATCTTTTTCTACCATTTTTTGGAATTTCTGTCTTACTTCATATTCTGTCCTTTTCTTAAATATTATATATTTTAATACTTTTGTTTTTTGTTTATCAAATTCCTCAATCGTATACAAAATAATAACCTCTCTTATTCTTCATCTTCTTTATCTTTTTTATCTTTTTTTGGCTCATCATCTGCTAAACTTTTTTCAAATGCTTGTGAAAAATTATCTCTAATTTTGTTTTCTATTTCTTTCATAATCTCAGGGTTTTCAATTAAATATCTTTTTACATTTTCTCTACCTTGTCCAATTCTAGTTCCATCATAACTAAACCATGAACCACTTTTTTCTATTATATCTAAGTTAACTCCTAAGTCTACTATATTTCCTTCTTTTGATATTCCTTTTCCATACATAATATCAAATTCTGCTTCTCTAAATGGTGGGGCAACTTTATTTTTTACTACCTTTACTCTTGCTCTATTTCCAACAACTTCTCCATCTTGTTTTAAATTTTCTATTTTTCTTATATCTAATCTTACTGATGAATAGTATTTTAAAGCCCTACCACCTGTTGTAGTTTCTGGATTACCAAACATAATTCCAACTTTTTCTCTTAATTGATTTATAAAGACTATAACACATTTTGATTTATTAATTGCTCCTGCAAGTTTTCTTAATGCTTGTGACATTAACCTTGCTTGAAGTCCAATATGAGAGTCTCCCATATCACCATCTATTTCGGCTTTAGGCACTAAAGCTGCAACAGAATCTACTACAATTATATCTAGTGCTCCACTTCTAACTAATGCTTCTGCTATCTCTAGAGCTTGCTCTCCAGTATCTGGTTGTGCCACAATTAAATTATCTATATCTACACCTAAATGTTTTGCATATACAGGGTCTAATGCATGTTCTGCATCAATAAAAGCTGCCTCTCCTCCCATTTTTTGTGCTTCGGCTATCATATGTAATGTAAGTGTTGTTTTACCTGATGATTCTGGACCATATACTTCGATTATTCTTCCTCTAGGTATACCTCCTATACCTAAAGCCACATCCAAACTTAAAGCTCCTGTTGGTATTGCTTCTACACTCATAGCTGAAAAATCTCCTAATTTCATAACAGAACCTTTTCCAAATTGTTTTTCTATTTGACCTAAAGCTGCTTCTAAAGCTCTTTTCTTTTCAACATTTTCTGCGCTCATAATATTCCCTCCATCTTTTAAACATTTGTTTGTATTGCTATTATATATTATTATTTATTTTTGTCAATACTAATTTACAATATTTTTTAATTTTATTTATACTATTTACTAATCAAATTTCTTTATTCTTGTTTGTACCAAGTCCAAAATTTATAAAATAAAGAATAGTTTGTAGGACTTATTTCGCCTCCTACTTTTTGATTTAGTATTAAAATATTTTTATTACGGTATAAACTAATATATGGAACATCGTCTTGTACTATTTCAAATAACCTTTTATATTTTTCTGTAAGTTTATTTACATCTGTTATATTTTTCACTTCATTTATAATTTCTTTAACCTCGTCATTGTTATATTTTGCAATATTACTCTCTCCATAAAAATATTCTAGATTGTTACTAAAACCATTATTAATTCCTGTAAGAATCATTTCATAATTTTTATTTTGTAAGTATTCATTATATTGTATATTAGATACCTTTTTTATTGTTACTTCTATTCCAACTTTTTTCAAATTTTCTTTAATTATTTCCGCCACTTTAACTCTATTAGAATTACCTGATTGCACAATTAAACTAAATGCTAAAATTTTATTACTTCCAGACTTTAATTTTTTTTGCCATTTATTATTTTTATATGTCCAACCAGCATCAGATAATATTTTTTTAGATTGTTCTGGATTATACCCTAAACTAACATTTTCAGTTTCATATAAGTAACTTCCATAATCTATTGGAGAATCTGATACATAATATTTATTATTATATATAGACATTATTATATTAGATTTATCTATTGCATAGTTAATTGCTTTTCTCACTTCTTTTTCTGATAATATTTCATTTTCACAATTTATACTTAAAAAGTCATATTCTCTTCCTTTATACTCTTTTGCTTTATATCCCATTGTTCCAATATATTCTTGATAATTTATATTTGATGTATGAATCATATCTATGTTTCCTATTTTAAAACTATTATACATATCTCCCATATTTGAAAATAACAAAATATTAATTTTTTCTATTTTAGGATTTTTATCTTTTTCTCTATAATTACTATTTTTTTCTAAAACTATTTTCTCTGAACTTATGCTAGTTATTTTATACATACCTGTTCCTATATCAAATGTATTTGGTTTTGCTAAGTCTCCATTTTCATAATTGTTTTTCTTCATTATTGGAAAAACTAGATTATATTGAAAAAAGTCATCTTCTTTATCTAAATCTATTCTAATTGTTGAACTATCTATTATTTGAACGTCTTTTACTTCACTTACATTTACAGAATATATTGATTTTCCTTCTTTTAATTTTTTTATTGTAAATTCTATATCTTCTACTTTTAAATTTTCTCCATTAGACCATTGGACCTCATTATTTATTTTTATTAAATATGATTTTGAATCTATCTTTGCACATTCTTTTGCAAGACAAAAACTAATTTTATATTCCTCATCAATTTGAATTAATGGCTCAAATATTAACTTACTTACATTTATTACTTCTTTATTGTTACTTATACTAGGATTTATAGTATCATATCCTGAAATTCCCATTGTTATTTCTTTTGAATAGTTAACCTTTTCTACTTCTTCTTGAATATTGTTTTGATTTTTATTATTGTTATTGTTATAGATAAAATAAACAGCAAAACATATTAATGATATAACTATAATAATAAAAATATATTTAACAAAATTTGGTTTCATAATTATATATTTTTACGCTAATAACTGTAGTTACCAGCATAACCTTTCTATAAATTTCATATAACTCTTTTGCTATCATATCTTAATAGCATTTATTTTTCAAGTATTTAATATTTTTAATTTACACTTTTATTTATTAATCTATAATTATAGTTTCATATTTATTAATACAAAAAGAGCATGAATATTATAATTTCATGCCCCATATATTTTAAATTTAAATTTTATATACACTTATTATTATTTTCTAGCTTCAACTATAAGCATCATACCAGTTCTTTCTTCTCCTTCTACTTGCACTTCTGCAAATGCTGGTATACATACTAAATCAACTCCTGATGGTGCAACAAAACCTCTAGCTATTGCCACTGCTTTAACAGCTTGATTTAATGCTCCTGCTCCAATTGCTTGCATTCTTGCTTGATTTGATTCTTTCACCAATCCAGCTATTGCTCCTGCTACTGAATTTGGATTTGATTTTGATGAGATTTTTAAAACTTCCATTTTTTGCCTCCTATAATTTTATTTTTGTTTTACTTTTTACAAATATATTTATACTACATTTATTAGAAAATGTCTAGTGAATTTTTGGAAAAATAAGGAAAAAGCCATCGCATTTTTTTCTGTTTTTCGGCATTTATTTTATATTTAATCTAGTGATTTGCTCAACTCGACAAGTTTCGTCATTTATATCAAATATACAACCATTAAGTTTACATTTTCCTTCTGCTAATTTATATCTTTCTGGTAATGATGTAACAAATCTTTTTATTGAAGCATCTGCATCCATACCTATTACAGATTTATATGGACCTGTCATTCCTATATCTGTAATATAGGCTGTACCATTTTCAAGTATTTTTTCATCTGCTGTTTGAACATGTGTATGTGTTCCATAAACAGCTGTAACTTTTCCATCCAAGAAATATCCCATAGCTATTTTTTCTGCTGTTGCTTCTGCATGAAAATCTACCATTATAATATCTACATTATTTTTTACTTTATCTACTAAATCTTTTGCAACCAAAAATGGATTTTCTGACAATACATTCATATCGGTTCTTCCAATTAAATTTATAACTGCAATTTTCTTACCTTTACAATTATAAATTCCCATACCTTTTCCAACAACTCCTGCTGAATAATTTGCAGGTCTAATTATTTGTGGATGATCTATAAAGCTAAAAATATCTTTTTTTCCCCAAGTATGGTTTCCCATCGTAATTACATCAACTTTTAAATTTAACATTTCATTAAAAATTTTTGTAGTAATTCCCATTCCTCCTGCTGCATTTTCACCATTTACAATACAAAAGTCTATACTATTTTTTTGTCTTATTTTAGGCAATTCTTCTTTTAATTTTTTTACACCATTTTCGCCTACTATATCTCCAACTGCTAATATTTTCAAAGTTTCATCTTCCTTTCCAAATAACTCATACTTATATGATACTATATCCATATAAGAAAAGCAAGGAAAAAATCCTACAAGTGTTTAATACTTTTTAATAGTCTGTCCTATATTAAATTAGCTAAACTAATATATTATAAATTTAAAATTTTTCTTTTTTATTTTTGCTACTTATATATTTTCTAATCAAATAAATCTATTATTTTATCTGTTTCTTTATGTACAGATGTGTTTAATAAAAACACATCTCTCTAAATTTACTTTTTTTGTATTTTTATAATTAATCCAATTATTTCAAATTAAAATTAACATTTTTTATTACAACATATTAACATTATAATTCTTATTAATAAAAGTATTGCAAATACTATTGCAAGCACTATTATTGATGCTAAAGCTGAAATTATTGTTGATGAAACTAAAGCTCCAACTATTAATCCTACTGTAAATATTAACGCTATTGATATTATAACTATAATTAAATCTATACAACATCTCTTTTTCTCTTTTCTACCACAATCTTTTTTTTCACACATATATTCTTCCATCATATATTTTCCCCCTTATAGTAACATTAAAATTTATATTTTTTTGTTACTACTATATTATATGTGTTTTACATAATTTTGTGATGTTATATTTATTTTATTTATCAAATATATAATTAATTTATTATTAGTTCTATATCTAAGAAATTAAAATATATTTTCAAAATCTTATTTTTTATATTTAATACTAATTCATTATTAATTTTATAACATACAAGTTACCATTTTTTCTCTTATTGAATAAAATATGTATATCTATCGATTTTTTAGTAGATACTATTCTTATATAATAGAAAGGAGCTCTTTTATTCATGAAATCTTTTTGTATAAAAACAAATAATACCAACATAATAAACTATCTACTAAAAAGATTTTCAGATTCAAATATCGAAAATATATATTATAGAAATAATGAATTTAGATTATATAAAAATGTTATTATACATTACACAGGTAGCGATTTATACCTATTTTTTAATCAATTATCTGATATTATTACTGATTGCATTATAAAATTTTATGAAGAAAAAATACTAAGTCACATTATTAACTTTAATTATTTTTATTTTGACTCCTATGAAAAAGATGAAATAAAAAAAGATTGCCTTAACATTTTAAAATTAAAAAACATATCCAACTATGCAAATAAAAGAGAAACAATTTGGGTTTCTGTATTTGAATATATAATGGAACATAACTCTATGATTCTTTCAGGATTTGTAAATTTTAGAATTTCTGATTATACAAAATCTTTAGACTATATTGTAGATGTTTCTGTTAATAAATTCATTTTGGAAAAAGAGTATAGAGAATTTATTGATCTATTAAAATTATATATATATTCAAAAAAACCAAATAAAGAACTAATTCACTTGATTTATATGGGTGAAGATTCAATACTTTTAGATGAAAATAAAAATATTATATCTGTCTCTAAAAATGTTTTTAATGCAAAATATTTATCAGATATTACCTTCTCTTCTAATGACTATATATTAAATACATTGCTAGATCTACTTCCTGAAAAAATTAATGTGCATTTAATTAATATAGAAGATGATTTTATAAAAACTCTAAAATCTATATTTGAAAAAAGATTATATATTTGCACTGACTGTGATATTTGCAAAACATATAAATTAATAAGTACAGAGCTATCTTCAATAAATCAATCTAAAGGAAAGAACTTGCATTTTTAAATTTATATTTTACTATTTTCTTTATGCACTTTTTATATAAAATTTATAAAAGGAGAGCAAAATTATCAGCTCTCCTTTGTTTTAATCTTTAAATATATCTACTTTTCACATTTTTTATATCTATTCTATATACTAGATTTCAATTCTATCTTTAAACTTATTATTTATAATATTCTTTAATTTTCTATTTTTTTCTAACTCTAATCCGTGGATCTTCTTCTTCAATCTTTTTAGATAAATCTTGAACCATTTTTAAAATAGGAATATCTTCGAATAAATTAGCTATCTTAAAATCTGGAATTCCATGCTGTTTTGTCCCAAAAAACTCTCCTGTTCCCCTTAGTTCTAAATCCTTTTCTGCAATTACAAATCCATCATTTGTATCTTGCATTATTTTCATTCTTTGTCTTACAACATCAGATTTAGAATTATATTTTAATATACAATAAGACTTATATTCACCTCTTCCTACTCTTCCTCTTAATTGATGAAGTGCTGCAAGACCAAATCTTTCTGCATTTTCTATAACCATTATGCTACTATTTGGAACATTTACTCCTACTTCTATAACTGTTGTAGAAATTAAAATATCAATTTTTCCTTCTTTAAATTCTAACATTATTTCATCTTTTTCTTTTGGTCTCATTTTTCCATGTATATATTCAACTTTATACTCTTTAAACGTTTCATTTTTATATTTTTCTGCAAGTTCTAATACAGATTTAGCATCTATTTCTTCATTTTCTTCTACAAGTGGACAAACTATATAACATTGCCTTCCTTCTTCAATTTGCTTTTTTATAAAGTTATTCACCCTTTCTTCCATTTGTTTAGTAACTGCAAAAGTATCTATTTTTTTTCTATTTGGTGGTAATTCATCAATAATAGAAATATCTAAATCACCATATAAAATAAGTGCTAATGTTCTTGGAATAGGTGTTGCTGTCATTACTAAAACATCTGGATTTTTCCCTTTTGATGCGATTTTACTTCTTTGTCTTACTCCAAATCTATGTTGCTCATCTGTTACTACCAAACCAAGATTTTTAAAAATAACATTATCTTCTAATATTGCATGCGTACCAATTAGTACATCTATTTCACCATTTTTTAATTTTTCCAAAATCTCTTCTTTTTTCTTTTTAGTAATACTGCTAATTAGTAATTCACATCTAATATTATATTTTTCTAATATTTCAGTAAAACTTTCCAAATGCTGACTTGCAAGTATTGAAGTTGGTGCCATAATAGCTGCCTGATATCCACTTTTTACCGCTTTATATGCAGCTATTATAGAAACTATAGTTTTACCTGATCCTACATCTCCTTGTAATAATCTATTCATAGACTTATCTTTTTCCATATCATTTTCTATTTCTTGTAAAACTCTTATTTGTGCATTTGTTAAATTAAATGGTAAGTCATTTATTATATCACTAAATTTATATTCTTTTGCAAATTCTATTCCTTTAATATCTCTACTATATTTATTTTTTAGTCCAAGTAAGGCAACTTGCATAGTTAACAGTTCTTCAAAAACTAATCTTTTTCTTGCTTCTTTAAATTCTTCAAAACTTTCTGGAAAATGTACTTTTTTTGTGGCCTCATTTATTCCTAAAAGATTATAATTATCTAATATATATTCAGGCATACTCTCTTCTAAATTTCCATCTACCATTTCTAGACCATTTTCTATAATTTTTCTAATAGTATTTTGAGACAAGCTATATGTAGAAGAATAAATAGGAATTATTCTTCCTGTATTATTTTTAGTATTAACATCATCAAAAACAGGAGAACTCATCTCAAATTTTCCCATTCTAATATTTGCTTTTCCAAAAAAATAATAAGTTTCTCCTATTATAAATTTATTTTTCAAATAGCTTTGATTAAACCATATAATAGTACATTTAGCTGTTTCATCTTGTACTACTAATTTATACATACACATTCTATTTTTTAATCGTATTTCAACTACTCTTGAAACAGCAACAGCTTTTATTAAGCTATCTTCTCCATTTACTAAATTTTGAATCATTCTTGGTTTACTTCTATCTTCATAGTCCCTTGGATAATATGTAATTAAATCTCCTAAATTATAAATCCCTATTTTATTTAATAGTTTAACTCTATTAGGTCCAACTCCCTTAACATACTTTACATCCTTTGTTAAATCTAGCATAAAACTTATCTCCTTCCAAACGCTAGTTCTATTATTACATAATAAAATTTATTTGTAAATATTTTTTATCTCGGTTTATTTTTTTATTTTTAAACATATAATATTCATATAAAATCTTTAAATATACTAATTTTTTTTAGGAGGTTGAATTATGAAAACTTATAAATTAGCTATTGTTGGTGCTACTGGCGTTGTTGGTACTGAAGCTTTAAAAATATTAGAAGAAAAGAATTTACCAATTTCTAATTACACTTTTTTTTCATCATATCGTTCTAGTGGAAAAAAAATTAACTTTAAAGGAAACGAATATATTGTTAAAGAATTAACTGAAAATTCATTTGATGAAGGTTTTGATTTTGCAATATTCTCTGCTGGAGGAGATACATCCAAAAATTTTTCACCAATTGCAGTTTCTAAAGGATGTACTGTTATAGATAATAGTAATGCTTTTAGAATGGATAAAAATGTTCCTCTTGTTGTTCCAGAAGTAAATGGCAATGAAGTATATAATAATAAAGGCATTATTGCTAATCCGAACTGTTCTACTATTCAAGCTGTTGTAGCCCTAAAACCTTTAGATGACAAATATACTATAAAAAGAATAGTTTACTCTACATACCAAGCAGTTTCTGGAGCTGGCCAAAAAGGTATTAATGATTTAAAAAATGGTATTATGTGCTATTCTAATAAAAATCAATCTTATCATCTTCAAAAATTTTCTTATCCAATTTTTAACAATTGTTTACCACAAATAGATACATTTCTAGATAATGGCTATACTAAAGAAGAAGAAAAAATGATTAACGAAACAAAAAAAATTTTAGGAAAACCAGATTTAAAAGTAACAGCTACCACTGTAAGAGTTCCTGTTTTTAATTCTCATAGTGAATCTATAAATATAGAATTCGAAAAAAAAGTTTGCATAGCAGATGTAATTAATTTATTAAAAAATTCTCCTCGGAATAATAGTAGAAGATGATACATCAAAAGAAAAATATCCAATTGCCTCTTTTGTCTCTGGTAAAAATGAAGTCTTTGTTGGTAGAATTAGACAAGATTTTTCAGTTGAATCTGGTATTAATATTTGGGTTGTTGCAGACAATATAAGAAAAGGAGCTGCAACTAATGCTATACAAATATTAGAAAAATTAATTTATAAAAACTAATAAAAATAAAAAAATGTAAGGAAAACCTTACATTTTTTTATTTTTATTTAATTATTTTAACATTTTTCTTGATTTTACAAAGAATACTGCTCCACCAATTGCAATTACTGCAACTACTGCAATTACAGTATTTTTAACACCTGTTTGAGGTATTTTTGTAGGTGCTTGTGTTTTATCTCCACCAGCTACAACATTATAAGTTAATGTGCTTCCATCTTTTGCAACTAATGTTATTTCTTCTGTTGCACCTTTGTCCATTATTTTCCATACTGATTTTTTGTCATCTCCTAAAGTCCATCCATTAGGTAATTTATCAGGATCTAATTCTTTATTTGTTGTTACTGTTACTTTAACTTTATTATTTCCTTGATCTTCATCTGTTTTGCTGATTACTTTAAAATCATCTTTTTTATCATCTGCTTCTTTGATATTGTCTACAGCAACATTCACTGTTGTTTCGTCTCCATCTTTTGCAACTACTTTTACATCTTCTTTACCATTTTTATCAAAATCTTTTGTTAAAGTTTTTCCATCTTCTCCTAAAGTCCATCCGTTAGGTGTTTTATCAGGATCTAATTCTTTATTTGCTGTTATTGTTACTTTTACTTTTTCAGCATCTTTTGTTGTTGGATCTTTTTTCACATCAACTTTAAGTGCTGTTTTTACATATTTAAAACTAATTGTTGAATCTGAGATAGGTCTTTCAGTTAATGAAGCTATAGAACCTAAACCTCCTATTTTAATCTTTACATTACCAGATTGTAATTCTTCTAAAGGTGCTGTTACAGTTACACTTGGATTTTTGTCATCATCTACTATATTTAAAGTTGCTTTATCTGTTGGTACAACTTCACAAGAGATTCCATTATCTGCTGTAAAAACATCTTTATGATCTTTATGATATCTTATTGGATCTACTAAATAGCTTGGTAAGCTTATTTTTACATTTCCATTACTATCTGCTGTTTCACTTGTTGTACAAATAATGTTTGAACTATAATTTATAAATACTTTTTTACTATTCCAAACACTTCCTGTAGAACTTTTTAAACTTTTCATATTTGAAATTTCTTCTACTACTTTTTGATCAATACTAACATGACTCATTCCTAATGTTTCAACTTTAGTTAAACCTGATAATCCAGAAATATTTAAAGTTGTTGTCTTATTTGATCCAGAAATTGTTAAATGTTTTAAATTAGTTGCACTCTTTAATGGTGACAAATCCAAGTTAAAATTTTCAGCGTTAAGTTGAAATCTTACCCCTTCAACTTTAGAAGCTTTTTGCATAAAAGTTTCTAACCCTTTTAAACTTTTGCAGTTTGACAAAACTACATCAAGCTGTGTTGATGTGTTGGCAAGTACACTTTCATCTGTTATTGTTACAGTACTACCAGATATAGTGGCTTTATCTCCTAAAAATTTTTGTACTTGTCCTGCTAATTCACTATCTTCAAATTGAATAGTTGTAGCAGCATTTGATGTAATTGGGCATATTAATGCTAATAACATTGCAGCTATTATTAATATGCTTAAAGATTTAATTTTTTTCATATTATATACTCCTCCTTAGTTTTTTGACATTTCGTCCTATTTTTTACTCTTTTAGTATACACATTTTTAATATTATTTTGCAATATGTCTTTCTATTTTATTCTATTTTTCCAGGATTAGATTCCTTGTGATTCTAAGTTTTGCTCTTTTTTTACATTTTCATTACTTTTTCATTTCATTTTTGTTACATTTGCATTGTTTCTTTTATTATTTCTATTATTTAATATTTTATACTAACTTTTACAATTAATAACTATATAAAAATATCTAAAAGCATTTATTTTTTCTTTCACTTATCATATAATCATTGCATAGATTATATAAATATATTATCTACAATTATTAATACTTCTCATAAATAAGGAGTGATTTTATGAAAAAAATATTATTTAAAGGCTGTGGTACAGCTATTGTAACCCCTTTTACAGAAAATGGGATTAATTTTTCTGAATTTAAAAAATTATTAGAATTTCAAATTAAAGAAGGAGTAAATGCAATCATCGTTTGTGGCACAACAGGTGAATCTTCTACCATGACTTTAGAAGAAAAAAAACAAACAATCAAATTTGCAGTAGATACTGTAAGAAAAAGAATTCCTGTAATTGCTGGAACTGGTGGTAATTGTACAAAATCTGTAATAGAATTATCAAAATATTCAGAAGAAATTGGAGTAGATGGCTTGTTAATTGTTACTCCATATTATAACAAAACAACTCAAAATCGGATTAATAAAGCACTATGAAGCTATAGCTAAAGAAACTAGTTTACCTATAATTTTATATAACGTTCCAAGTAGAACAGGTTTAAATATATTACCAAAAACCTGCTTCGAATTATCAAAAATAGATAACATAGTTGCTATAAAAGAAGCAAGTGGCAATATTTCACAAGTTGCTGAAATTGCAAATATATGTAAAGATGATTTACATATATATTCTGGTAATGATGATCAAATTCTTCCTGTTCTTTCACTTGGTGGCCTTGGTGTTATTTCTGTTCTTTCTAATATAGCACCTAAAAAAGCAAGTCTTATTACCAAAAACTTTTTTAGTGGAAATATTAAAGATTCAATTTCTATGCAATTAGAGGCTTTACCTTTAATCCAAGCTCTATTTTGCGAAGTAAACCCTATTCCTGTCAAAATGGCTTTAAATTTAATGGGATATAATTTTGGCAGTCCAAGATTACCATTAATAGACTTAAGTTCTTCTAAAATAGATTTATTAAAATCTGAAATGACTAAATATGGTATATTGTAAAAAGCATATAAAAATGTTATAATTGTTTTATAGTGAAAAATAACTTTTAAATTAGGAGTTTTTATGAAAGAATCATTAACAAAAGATATTGAAGAATTTAATATGATTATATATGATTTAGCAAATCATCCAACTGTACAAAAAATGAAGTTATATAGACAGCATTATGATACAAATTGCTTTGATCATTGTTATAATGTTGCATTTTATAGTTATTTAATATGTAAAAAATTAAATTTAGATTATATTTCTGTCTCACGTGCAGGAATGCTTCATGATTTATTTTTATACGACTGGCGTAAAAAGCAACCAGAACACAAAAGATTTCATGGTTTTAGACATCCTCGTATAGCTTTAAATAATGCTTCTAAACTTTTTGATCTAAACGAAAAGGAAAAAGATATTATTTTAAAACATATGTGGCCAATAACTATTATTCCACCAAAGTACATAGAAGGATATATTATAACTTTAACCGACAAATACTGTGCTCTTGAAGAATCTTATAATCATTATTTTAACTATTTTAAGAAAAGAAAATTATTCAGATATGCATATATTTTCTTATGCCTAGTATTCTTTAGAATAGTATAAAAAAGTTTTAGCCTTTAAAATATTTTTTTAGAGGCTTAATTTTATTATAAATTTATGGAGGAAAAAAATGATAAATATATTAATTAATGGATGTAATCGGACATATGGGACAAGAAGTTGGAAAATTGATAATGAAAAATGAAAATATGAATATAATCCGGAGGATTTGATAAAGAAAATACAGGCTTATTTGCATTTCCTGTTTTTACAGATATTACTTCTATAAATGTAAAACCAGATGTAATAATCGACTTTTCTATTCCAAAAGCCACTTTAAATATATTAAATTATGCTAAAAATAAGAAAGTTCCAATTGTTATTGCTACAACAGGATTTTCAGAAGAAGAATTGAATATAATAGATTCTTTTTCAAAAGATATTCCAATTTTCAAATCTTCTAATATGTCTTATGATATAAATTTAATGGCAAAAATACTTACTATTATTGCCCCTATTTTAAAAAATACTGATATTGAAATTATAGAAACTCATCATAGCAGAAAAATTGATAGTCCAAGTGGTACAGCCCTTCTTCTTGCAGACAAAATAAACGAAAGTTTAGGAAATACTTTAAAATATGAATTTAATCGTCATAATAAGCATGAAAAAAGATCTAAAAATGAAATTGGTTTTTCTTCAATTAGAGGAGGAAACATTGTAGGAGAACATATTGTACAATTTTATGGAGAAAATGAAACACTAGAAATAAAACACACATCATATTCTAGATCTGTTTTTGCAGAAGGAGCTTTAAAAGCAGCTGAATTTATTGTTAATAAAAAAAGTGGATTATATAATATGGATGATTTAATTTCCAAAGAATAAGTTTTATTTATTCTTTTAGTACTACATATCAATAATAACTCAAGTTTTATTAATGCACATAAAATCTAAAATGTAAAAAAAGCTTAAATTCTATTAAACACATTAATAAAAATTTAAGCTTTTTTTATATTACTCTTATTTTTAATCTAATTTCTTACATTCTTTGCACTCTTTTTATATATTTTCTATTTTTCTAAAAAATATTACTTAATGTTATAGTTTCTTTTTCTTTAACATGTTCTAATAAAAAGTAACATCTATCTAAATTTTCTATTCCCTGTTCGTAATCATTTGTTACTATATTGGCATTAAGTGCTGCTAACTCTTCTTCTATCTTTTCTAATTCATCATGTTCCAAATAATATGCTAAATTACTTTTTTTACTATTCCAATGGTTAATTGCTTCTTGTACTTTTTTTTCAACTACCTTTTCTATTTCTTCTGTTTTTTCCTCTTTTTTAAAATCATCTTTTATTAAATCTAAATCGTTCTGCATGATTTTGACAGTATCTTTTGTATAATTTTGAGTAATAACATTTCCTACAATTATTAAAATAACAATCAATATAATAATTATTATTTCTTTATACATATCTTAATTTCCTTTCTCTTCTTTCTTTTGGCAAAAAATTTGACCTTTTCCATCTAATGTAACAACTAGCGCATCTTTTGGCTTCATATTAAATTTTTCTACTTGTCTTTCTAGCCAAATATAATTCTTCCCTATCTTTTTTAAATTTTCTTCCATTATTACTCCATCTATTACTAAATCATATGGTATACCTTCATAATCTGGCATAATATTAAAATCTTCTGGAATTGAATTTCTTTTATTTGGTTTTTGTATAACTGTTACTTCTCCATTCGTTTCCAAAATTGCATATTCTACATCTCCAATATTTACAATATTATTTCCTCTTAGCCTTTCTTGTAATTCATTAATAGTAAAGCGCTCTTTTTTTAATACTTTTTCATCTATTTTTCCTCTATATATTAGTATTGCTGGTTTTCCACAAATTAATTCTCTTAATTTTATACTTTTTAAATTAATAAAAGATATTAATAAATGCATTACTAAAAGTCCAAGTATTGGTATAATTCCTTTAGAAATCGGGATACCAATTTCAGTCATTGGTATTGATGCAAGATCTGCAATCATAATTGCAATTGCAAGTTCAAATGGTTGTAATTGCCCAATTTCCCTCTTTCCCATTAATCTCATTACTATCAAAACAATTATGTATAAAATAATTGCTCTTATAAATGTAATTAACATTTGAATTCTCCTTAATCTTATTTATTTTTATTATTTTGCCAATTATTAATAAAAATATACACATGTTTTTGTATAAAACTTAAAATTTCGTAAATAATAAAATTATAAAACCACATTTTATTTTGATATTTTATCACAAGGAGGTTCTTATTATGTCAGATAATGAAATAAATAGTAGATCACAAAATTCTACTAGTACAGTTTGGCAAATAGTTGGTAGATTAGTTACAGCTGCCATTGTACTTGCAATTACTGCGTTTTTCACTCCTGGATTTAGTATAAGTAACTTTTGGGCACTAGCAGCAGCAGCAATTGTGCTTACTATAATAGATTATTTAATAGTAAAATTTACTGGCCTTCATGCAAGTGCTTTTGGTAAGGGTTTTGTTGGTTTTGTCCTTTCCGCAGTAGTTTTATATGTTACTCAATATTTTGTTGCAGGTTATACTATTTCTTGGATAGCAGCTATTGTAGGTGCAATAGTTTATGGTGTAGTTGATTATTTTCTACCTGGTGAGCAACAAATGTAGTTTATATTAATATTATATTAATATAAATTTCATTTTTATATAATTGAATTTTTTAACAAATATTAATTATATAAAAAAGTAGAAACCTCATATTAGTTTGTATTTTAGAAATTTTATAATACAAACTAATATGAGGTTTTTAATAATAATCTAAATTTTCCGTTTTTTAAATTAAATTATATTAATTTCAATATAATTTATTTTCATATAAAACTAACAAGTAACTGCATTAATTTTATTTTTTGAATTAACAAAATCTGTATATAATTTACAAGCAGTTTCTGGACTGTCTTGCCCTTCTGCGTTTTTTATTGGTGCAAATTCTTCTTCTCTTTTTACTCTTAATATACTCATATCTGAATATTCTTCAAAAGCATCAAATATAAATGCTTCAAATTTATATGCATTTGGTTCTTTTACTTCTATAAAATTACCATTATTATCTAAATAATTTGCTTTTTTAAAAGCTACATGATATGGTAATTTTTTATTAGATAATTCCTCTAATGCATCTATTGAATATAAATGACTTAATATATTAACTTCTCCAAAAATAAGTTCTCCATTTTCATCTCTTTTGCAAGCCATTTCTTCTGGTAATTCTGTATATTCTATTACTTTTGGTTTTCCTGCTATTTTACAAAATACTCCTACTTTTTCTTTAGGATTCGTTTTTACAACAGATTTAGAAGATATCTTGTTATTTTCTGATATAGTAAGTCCTGTTAAAACAGGATCTACTATTTTTAATAAGATATTGTCTACTCCTCCAACAAATACCCATTTTATATTATTTTTTTTCATATCTTCTATAATTCCATCTTTTTTCATAGATTGATAAATACTTCCATTTCCATCTGATGCTTCTTTTATTAAGCAATTTTTATCTATTATTAACTCACCTTTTTGATCTACAAGCGGTAAATTACCTTGTACAAAAAATTTTACTTTTTCTTTTGGATATCCAAAGAAATTTTTTTCTTCTAAAAATTCCACTGTTTGTTTTTTATTTTCACTACTTGTCATTATGTACCAAGGTATAATTACATTATATTTATTATTAGCTTCTTGAAGTGATTCTACAATTATTTGAAATAAATATTTTTCTTCATTATTTACTATTACTTTAAATGTTCCTTTTGGCCCTTTATGTCCAAGTCTTGTTCCTTGACCACCAGCCATCGTTACAACTGCATATTCACCGTTTCTTATAACTTCATCACCAATTTTACTATATTCTTCTAATTTTTCACTTGTCAATTTTGACTTATCAACATAATTTATATGTTCTATTTTATTTATATCTATGTTTTTATGTTCGTTAACTTTTTTATATAACTCCATAATTTGTTCAAAATCAATTCTTTGTATTTGCTTAATTAATTCATCTTTATTTTTTAATCTTTCTAATAAGTTAATTAAATTAGTTTGATTATATTTTTCTAACTTTTCTTTTACTTTTTCAAACTCATTATTCATGTTTACCATCCTTTTCTACTGTTATTATATGCAAATTTTATTTAAGCGTTTTCATTTTATCAATTTTTTTTATTATTTGCAACCCTATTATTTAAACTTCTAATATATCTTACATTATCTTTAATTCCTAATCCGCGTTTCGAATTATGTAAATTATTGACGTTTTTTCCTAATTGTGGTATAATAAAATAGTGTTAAAGATAAAGAAATTGTCTTTTTAAGGAGGAATTAAATTATGGTTAATAATAAAACACTTATATTTGGTCATAAAAACCCAGATACAGATTCTATAATGTCATCTATGGTTATGGCTAATTTAGAAAATCAATTAGGAAATGAATCAATACCAGTTCGTCTTGGAAAAATAAACAAAGAAACTGAATATGTATTTAATTATTTGCAAATAGAAAGACCAGAAGAAATATCTGATATTGAAGATGGTCAAAATGTAATTTTAGTAGATCATAACGAAAGCACTCAAAGTGCTAATAATATTTCTAATGCAAACATTTTAAAAGTAATTGATCACCACACAATGAACTTTGTTGCACCATACCAATTATATTATAGAGCTGAACCTGTTGGTTGTACAGCAACAGTACTTTACAAAATGTATAAAGAATATGATGTTGAAATAACAAAAACAATTGCTACTTTAATGCTTAGTGCTATTATCTCTGATACATTATTATTAAAATCACCAACTTGTACAAAAGAAGATAAAGTAATTGCAGAAAAGTTAGCAAAAATTGCAGAAGTAGATTTAAAAAAATATGGTAAAGATTTATTAAAAGCTGGTACAGATATTAGTGATTTTACTCCTGAAGAAGTTATTAATATAGATAGCAAATTATTTGAAAAAGGTGGTAAAAAATTCAAGATAGCTCAAATTAATACAGCTGATATAGATGATGTATTTAAAAATAAAGCTTATTTTGAAACAGCTATAAATAATGAAATTGCAAACGAAAACTTAGATTTATATGTTTTTGCTGCAACAGATATATTAAATTCTAACTCTAAAATTATAAGTTTAGGAAATGATTCTAATATAGTTGAAAAAGCTTATGGTGTAACTTTAGATGATCATACAGCAATGCTTGAAAATGTTGTTTCTAGAAAGAAACAAATGTTACCAAAAATATTAGAAAATTTAGATTAATAAAAAAAATAATAGCTATTAAAAATAGCTATTATTTTTTTATTTTATTTTTCTCAAAACGAAATTAATATATAATATTTTTATATACATATTTAGATATCATTGATTTTAATATAGAAAAATAACTCATATTAAATTCTACAATATCACCAATTTTATAATTTTTCTTACTATCTGTTATATCTAAAATTGTATAGTCACTACATCCTCCAAGAACTATTATATCTTTATCTATTGGTTTAATCTCCTTAACATTTATATCTTCATTTCCTATTGCTACTATAGCTCTTGTTCTAATTCCTCTATCTTCAAACTCTGGTTTATTTCCTGCTGCATCTACTAAAGAAATTCCTCTTGGAATAGATTGTTTTTCCTTTATTTCAACTATTTCTGCTTTTAATTTAAACGTATCTATATTAAATCCATCAACTCTTTCAGAAAAAGCTGTATTATATCCACATAATATTGCTTCACCTATTCTTATATTATTAATTTCATCTGGAATTTTATTACCTTTTAGCATATGCATAGCACTAGTATTTGCTCCAGATATAACAGTTAAATCTATATTAAATTTACTTTTTACTTCTAAAGATACATCTTTTAGTTCTTTCATATTGTCATCTGTTGGAATAATTCCCCCAAAACAACTTAAATTTGCTCCCATTCCATATATCTTTACATTTTCCAGTTTCATACATTCTTCAACTAATTTGAATAGTTCTTCTTTATTACAGCCTTCTCTTAAATCTCCAAGCTCATATGTTAATATAATATTATGAATCTTATTTTGCCTCTTAGCTTCAGTATTTAGCGCTTTTATTGTATCAAGTTCACTGTTAAAACTAATGTCTACATATTTAATAACAGATTCTATTTCACTAATTCCAGGTTCTCTTATTAACCATTTTTTTACTGGTAACTCTTTATATAATTTTAAATTACTTACATGTGAATCAGCAATATCTTTAATTTCAGTTTTATTTATAACTTCTTTTACTATATCAATATTTCCAGCTAATAATTTTGTTACTAAAGTCAAACTTCTATTTTTTCCACATAAATTTTCTATTAGTTTTGCATTTTTTACAATATTATCTATCTTAATTTCGACTTCCGGATACATTTTATTCGCCCTTTCCATTAATAAAATTCTTTATGCATTCCAATGATTTATATTCTAATTCATAATCTAATTTTTTTTCTTCTAACTCTATACCTTTTGTTTTCATTGCTTGTCTTATTAATTTTTCTGCATACCATGGGTTTTTTACAAGTACTGGTCCTAAAGCATTTGTAAAAATTACATTTTTATATTTACAACCTTCAGTTTCATCATTATTATTACCCATTCCATAAACTACTTTTCCAAGAGCTTTTTCTTTGTTTACTTTTACATCAATTAATTGTATTTGATTTCCTACAATTTCAATGTTTTCATCTTCTTTTAATGTATATAAAACATCATTTCCATATACAGTATCTCTTCCGTATAACTTCCATATCTAAATATCCTAAACCATTAATTTTAGTCTTATCTAGATATTCAACCGTTTTAGCTAAAATTGCTCCTGATGTACCTATTGCTAATATTATTTTATTATCTTCCACATATTTATCTAACTCTTCTTTTTGTTTATTTAATACATCTACAATTTTTGAAATTACTTTTACTTCTCCTGGATTAATTAAAATTATATCTGTATTATCAAAATCAATTTTTTGACTATATGAATCCACCCTTTTAATATTAACTTCTAAATTTAACATTTCTCCTACTTTTTTCAAAGCCATTACATTTCCTCTATCCCCATGTAAATTTAAAACATCTGGATATAGCCAAGTTATATTTAACTCTTCTTTTTTCATATTTAATTTCCTTTCATTTCTGCACATTTTTGTATTTCTTCAAATTTCTTTAATAAAGTTATTAGATATATATTATTAGTATCATATTCATCTAATTTTTTTAATACTTCTTCTACATTTTCTGTTGGCAAAATTTCTATTTTTTCTTTAGGTATACCTGCATAAATTAATCTATTAGCACTATCATAAGCTACCGCTTCTGAAAAGCATATATATTTATCCACATTTGAATTTTCAATTCCCTTAAAATCGCAGTCAAAAGTATAAAATGTATTTGAATAATATGGATAAAAATCTTTAACTTCTGATAATCCCATTACAAAGATTTTTTTATTGCTATCACTGCTTATATAATTTAATGCTGATTGCAATGTTTCTGGATTTTCTTGTTTCATTCTTACATATTTTATTTCTTTTTGACCATATTTAACAACTTCAAATCTACCACCAATATTCTTAAAAGATTTAAAAGCTTCTTGTATTTGTTCATTTGTTATACCAAAATTTTCACAAATTGCAATACATAAAGTATAATTGTATATAAAAAATGGTTGTGTATAGTTTATACTAAATTTATTTCCAAGACATTCAAATGTTTTATTTTCATAATTTACATTATTGGCTAAAAACTTAATATTTTTTTCACTTTTATAATCACATTCTGTACATTCAAAATCACCTATATTGTCTACATTATAGTAGTTAAACTTAATTTTACCATTACATTTAGGACATGGCATTGTAACATCATATAATTCATCTTTTGTATATGATTTAGAATTTTTATCTACACCATAATAAATAACTTTGTCTACAAAATCTTCAAAAGATTTACTTCTTGGCTCTTGATTGTTTACATATATTATAGTATCTTTTTGTATAACATTTTTTATTTTTTTATAAATATAATCTGGTTCTCCATTTCTTTGTACCTGATCTTTTTGAATATTAGTTATACAAATATTTTTTGCTGGTAGCAGCTTATAAATATACTGTAAGTATCTTTCGTCTGTTTCAAATACCATATATTCTGTTTTCATTTTTCCTAAAAGACTAGAGTATTTTATCATTGCTGTTGCTATTCCTGTAATTAAATTGGCTCCTTCTAAATTTGTTGCAACAGTTTTTCCTGCACTTCTCATACAATGAACAATCATATTATTAGTAGTAGATTTACCATTTGTTCCTGTTACAAAAATAACCTTATTATAATCTACATTTGAAAAATTGCTAATAAAATCTTTAGATATCTTAAAAGCATATACTCCTGGTACATTAGTACCTCTTTCTTTTGATAAAATTTTTGTTAATACAACAATAATTTTTCCTACCCATAACGCTAATAAAAATTTTAATTTTTTCATTCTCCCTTTCTCTCCTTTTAGTATATTTTTAATTTAGTTAATACTCCATAAATTTTATTTCCCATTGGTAATGCACATATTTCTTCTTTATTTAGCACTTTCAAATACGCTACTACAAGTAAATAAGCTATTGCTCCAATTCCAATATTACATATTGTTAATATATAATTATTTATTAAAGATTTAAATAAATAATTAATTAAAAATATTATTACTCCCATTGTAATTCCTGCAATCATTGGTTTAATCACAGTATTTTTCACATTAATTTTTATATCTATTGCACTTTTTATTGCTCTATATGTAATTCCAAAAGTAATTAATTGACAAATTAAAGAACTAATTGATGCACCATATATATTTATATTTGGATTTCTAATCAAAACAATATTTAAAATAACTTTTACTATACTTCCAAAAGTTAATGCTATTGCTGGTATATATAATTTATTTAATCCATACAAAGAACCATTTAGTGTATGATTAATTGCTACAAAAATCATAGTAATTGCTGCAATTTGCAATATTCCTGCTCCATCTGAAGCATTAGGATAAAGCATTCTCAAAATTGGATCTGCTAAAACTATAAAACCTATTGCACACGGTATTACTATTAATAAAGATGCTGATATAGAAAAAGAAATTTTCTTTGATGCAGAACTATAATCTTTTTTCGCTATAGCTGATGATATTGCTGGTACCAAAGCTGAATAAAATGCTAAATTAACAGCTATCGGTAAATTAACAAGTGTATCTACCTTGGATAATATACCAGTTAATCTCATTGCTTGCTGTTCTAGTAGTTCCTTACTTTGAATTATTCCCTGATATGCAATTTGAATACAATTACTTACTGTTACTGTATCTATTAATGTGCTTACAACTGATATAATAGATCCGATTGTAATTGGAATTGATGACATTAAAATTGTCTTTGCAACAGACTTTACAGATCTTGTATCTGGTTTTTGTTCCACATTTTTATATTTTTCTGCATATTTTTTATTGTTTCTTCTATAATACATTAGCAAATATGAAAATGAAATTAATATTGCAAGTGTTGTAGATAAATTTCCTCCAGCTGCCATAACATATGGCTCTTTTCCTATTAATGCATAAACAAAAGTAATTGTTAACGTACAGTTAAATAACTGTTCTAGTGTTTGAGATACACTACTTGGCTTCATTGTACCAAGACCTGCAAAATATCCTCTAAATACTGCAGATGTTGTAACAAAGAATATAGCTGGTGCCAATACTCTTAATACATATTTAACATCTGGCACATTTAAAATATGACTTGCTATAAAGTCTGAAAATACATATAAAAATAAAGAGAAGAATCCTCCCACTATTGCAAATAATCCCATTGCAATTTTAAAAATTCTATGTGCAGATTTATATTCTCCAATAGCAATTTTTTCTGAAACTAATCTAGAAATTGCACTTGGTATTCCTTGAGATGAAATTGTTAATAACACTGCATAAATCTGATATCCTGCTGAATAATAACCATTTCCTAAATCTCCAAATCCTGGTACATTCATTATTACTAATCTATATACCAAGCCTAATATTTTTATTAAGATTTGAGAAAACATTAACATTAAAACATTCCCCATGAATGAATTTTTCTTTTCTTTCAATTTTTCTCCTACTTTCTTTATTGTTCCTACTTGTTTTTGTATTATATATTAAGCTCTTTGTTTTTTCAACATTAATCCATTATTTTTTCATTCAAGTTTTTATATCTAAACTAAGCTTAATTATAATTCACTTCATATTATTTTATTTATTAAATATTTTTTTAATTTTATTAAATATTTTAGAAAAAAAAGACTCCTCATATTTAGTTACTGAAACTTGCTTTAGTTGCATATTTTCAGTTTTATTTTTTTTATCTTTAAACATACTGTTTGAATCATATTTTTCTATTTTTTCTTGTTCTTCTTTTAACTGATTTTGGTTTAATAATTTTTTTAGTGCTATTTTTTGCTTTTCGCTAGCAAAATAATCTCTAAATAATGTAATTAAAATTGCATTTGCTTCTTTAGAAATTTCTTGTTCTGCCAAATTTACTTCTGGATTAATTTTATAATTATATTTTTTATCCATATTGCTCCTGTAAAATTCTATTTTTTTAGTTGGAATCTTAGCATACTCTTCTTTTGAAAAGTGACTTAATATTTCTAAAACCTCTGTATATGCTCTAGTATATGCATTAGTCATCTTTAAAAACTCCTTCCAATCCATCTTCTCTTTGCTCTAATTGTTTTGTAAGATAATCTGCTTTATTTACTTGCTCATTTGTAATTCCATTATTAATAGCATTTTCTACAACTGATTGCATTGAGATTACAGTTGTTTTTTTATTCATTTTTTGTTTTAAATTTTCTATTTGCTCTTTATCACTTAAAGCTTCTTTTATTTCTTTTCCATATTGCCATCTTCCACTTGTATCAAGAATCTTTTTCTTTGTTGTTTCTGTGCAATACATTTCTATTGCTTTATCTGTTTTTTCTAATTTGCTTTTTTCTGTTTCCAAAGCTCTTTTCAAATTTGTTTGCATATTTATTTGGGCATCTGAAATATCATCAATTTGATCTAATAATTCTGCCTCATATTCTGAAATTCTTCTTGCACCACCATATATTAAATTTTCATCTAATTCATTCATTAATTTTTGAGTTTTTATACCCTCTGAAGCTTTTTTTATTATATCTTTAAAATCAGATGTAAGTTGTCCGCGCTGTTATTGGCACAAAATCTTTTCCAGAAGAATTTAATATAGAATTTTCTAAAGCTTTGCTTATTGCACTTGATAAACATACTGGCATAGCAATTCCATCACTTGTATACTTTGATAAACTATGCGTTCCATCTCCACTAAAAAGGTATGCCATTTCATTTTCTGAATATTTGAAAATATCTTCTCCAATTATAGATTGTTCTACTAAATCATTTTCTTCTTTTGTAACATTATCATTAACCTCTGTATCATGTATATCTTTAAATGATATACATGTTGACTTTTGCATTCCTGCTAATCTATATGTTGCAATTGGAAACATACACATTTGAGATTGAATATTTCTAATTTCTTCATCAGTATATCCTAGTTTTTGCATTTTCTCAGTGAGATTTTCTTCAATATTTTGTACTAATTTTGTACCATCACAATAACTCATTATATTAATATTTCTCATATTTTTCATTGCTTGGATACAGTCTATTTTCTGCCCATTATTTGCAATTAGTGACTGTAGATATTGATTTACAAATGCATCTATTTTTTCCTTTTCTGTTGTATTCTTTTCTTCGCCTATAGTATCATATTTTAAAGATAAAAACTTAACAGGAAAATCTTTTAAATCAAATCCTGCATTTTTTTGTCCTCTTACTCTCATTCTTGCCATTTTCATGCCTTCTTTTGTTGTTCCAAAGACATTTCTATTCATACTTATTCCACCAGCCGAAATACATAAAAGACATGGTCCTTCTAAAAAAGGATTTTCGGACTCTTTTATCTCTCTTTGTCCATATAAATTTTCTTTACTCTTTGGTACTTTTTCATATAATTTATACATATATTCCTCCAATGTTTCTATTATAGACTGATATATATTTTCTTTTTTCGTATTATTTTTACTGTTATTATAACATATAATTAAAACATTACTACATGTAGTTACTAATATTTTTATATCTTTTTTATTGTAAAAAAAATTTTTAAAATTAAATTTTATAATAATACACAAGTTTACTATAAACTAAAAAAAGTCAGAATTAAACAAATAATTCTGGCCTTTTTATATTTTTTATTAATAATTACAGTTATTATTCATGTTCATACATTCACAATTTTCTTGATTGCAATTCATTTTTGTCATATAAAATTTCTTTTCTGCAAGTTTATCTTGTACTCCTCTTAATGCTTCTCCAAATCTTTGAAAATGAACTACTTCTCTTTGTCTTAAGAATCTAAGTGGATCTATTACATCCGGATCATCTTTACAAAGATCTATTAATTTTTCATACGTAGCTCTCGCCTTTTGTTCTGAGTAAGGTTCAACAGTGCAACTATTTTTTAGTAAAAATGATAGGTGTACTATCTACACCTTCAATATTATATTAACTTCTTCATTTTTACCAATTTCTATTTTTTCTACTAATTTTTTTAATGTTTTATTATCAAACTTTTTTGTTTCAGAAAACTCTATAATTAGCTTTTCAACATCATTTTTAGAGTTATAACTTTTTTTACCTTCTTCTAACCTATCTAATTTTTCTTTCAATTCTTTGACTTGTTGTTTGTATAAATTATATTCTCTCATAAAATCATCTTCTGAAATAACTTCTTCCACCTTTTTAGAATACAATATTTTAAAATCAGATTCTCTTCTAGTTATTTCATTTTTTATTTTTTTGCATTTTCCTTCTTCTGGATTCATTATTTCTTTATATGTTCTAACATCATTTGCATATTTTAGTAACTGTAATTTTTTTAGTCGGTTAGAAAGTTTGTTTAAAACTATTTCTTCTAAATGTTTTTCTTTTATTCTAATATTCTCATTGCATATATCTTGATGCCTATAATGTTCTGCACATATAAAATATCCCAATTCGTTTTTTGTTCCTGTTATTTTACCATACTTATCAATTCTCATAGGCTTACTATTCTTATATAACATTTTTCTACCACAATTTTTGCAATACACTAAATCTCTTAATAAGAATATATATTCTTTTTGCTCAGCCTTTGTTGGTCCTTTTTTCATTTCTTGTACTTTATCAAAAATATTAGGAGCAATTATTGGTTGATGTGTATTAGAAATATATTGATAGTTTCCTTTCTTGCTAACAACCCTCTTTTTCATTTTAAAATCATTATAGTATTTATTAATAACCAGTCTACCACAATATATTGGATTATCCAATATTCTTGCAATCATAGATTTAGTCCAATATTGTGCTTGATGTTTCAAATTCAAATATTGAGATGGTGTTTTTATTTTTCTTTTATTAAATCTATTAGCAATTTCTACTGGTCCTATTCCGTCAATATACAAATTAAATATCTCTATTATATTAGAAAAAACTTCTTCATCAATTACTATCTTTCTTTTATCTAAGTTGTCTTTTTTGTATCCATAAGCTACACTTGCTTCAATAAACTTCCCTTGACTTTTTAGGTTTGTTTTTACAGCCTTGATTTTCTTTGATATATCTTCCAAATAACTTTGATTTACAATTCCTCTTAAAGCCACTGCATCATCAATTTCATATCTTTCTCCCGTATCTACATATTCTGTAACCGAAATGAATCTAACATCATTATCTGGGAAAAATATATCTGTAAAATATGATGTTAAATTTTTATCTCTGGTCAGTCTGCTCATATCTTTTACTATAAGCATATTTATCTTGCCTAATGTTATATCTCTAATCATTTTATCAAGTTCTGGTCTAGAGTTTAGTATTCCTGAATATCCATTATCAATATATTCATTTACTATTTTATAATTGTGATCTTTTGCATACTTGGTGGTTATCTCTCTTTGCATATCTATACTATTGTTTTTTTCAGTATCTTCTTTCGATAATCTTAAATATATAGCTGCTTTATATTCTCTCATTATGCCATCTCCATAATAGCATATTTATAATTAATATAAATATTATCTTCATTATCTACTTGAACATTATCAATAATATCTGCAATTTGTTCTTTAGACCACTTTTTTACGTCCGATACTTTTTTCACCACTCTTTTATACTCAGATTCTGAAATAATAGTTTGATTATTTATTTTATTATTTAATTTTTTTATTTCTTCGTTAAGTCTTGCTCTTTTTTCTAATTCTTGCTTGTACATAGAATCAAAATCATATTCTTGGAGTATTCCACTTTTGTAATCAGAATATAAAGACGTTATCATTTTATTAACTTTTGCCAATTTCTTTTGCTTCAATTCCAATTCGCTTTTTATTGCTTTTATATCTCTATTTTTATATAATCTTTCAAGTAATTCTGTAATATCTTCACAATTTATTAGATTATTTACTTTTTTATTTAAGTTTGATACAACAATTTGAGTTACAGACTGTAATTCAATTCCTTTGTATTTGCGAATGCAATATCCCTTTTTATGCAAACTACTTGAACAATATAGCCTCATAAATGAAATTGTTTTTCCATCTTTTCTATATTTCACCTTTAGTTGCATTGGTTCTCCACATTCTTTACAATAAATAATTCCATTTAATATCCAATTATGTGTATGTGATTTAGCTCTTAAGTTTAACTTCATTCTTTTTTGCACACTATCAAATAATTCCTTTGAAATTATTGCTTTATGGGTATTTTCATACTTCTTCCATTCACTTCTAGGAATTTGTTTTACTTTTTTTGATTTATAACTCAAATTAATTCCTTTTCCATATACAGTATTTCCTAAATACATTTCATTTTTTAGCATTTTTGAAATTGTTGAACGTTCCCAACCATATTCCCCTTTTTTATTTTTTTGAAATCCATTATAACTTGGGCAATATATCTTTTCTTTTTGTAGCTTTTCAGCAATTTCTCCCATTGAATTACCACTATTATACATTTGAAATATTCTCTTTACTATTGGTGCTTCTTCTGGATTTACTATTAAATGATTTTTGTTTTTTTCATCCTTCATGTACCCATATGGGGCTTTTGCTGCAACATATAATCCTTGTTCTTTTCTTGCCCATACTCCACTTTTTACTTTACGAGATATATCTTTGCTATACCAGTCATTGATAAGTGTTTTAAACTGAATCATATCATTATTGGAATTTTTTAAATATGTATCAACATTATCTAATATTGCTATATATCTTATTTCTCTTTCTAAAAAATACAATTCAATATAATAATTAGCCTCAAAATTATTTCTACTTAATCTTGATAAATCTTTGGTAATTACGCAATTAACTTTTTTCTTTTCTATATCATCTAACATTCTTTGAAAATTTGGTCTATCTGTATTTAAACCTGTATATCCATCATCAATATAAAAGTCTACTAACTCGAATTTATCTCCAAGATTTCTTATTTTTTCCTCTATGATATTTTTTTGACTTATTATACTATCACTGACTTCTTTATCTCCATCTTCAACAGATAATCTTAAATAGCCAGCTACTTTAAACTTATTGTTTTTCACAATTAATACGCCTCCAATCGTACAAATTGTTTATATTGAAAAACAATGCTACTAACGATATTATACCGCTCAAAAGTAGCATTGTCCACTTATTTTAATCATTTTCTTGTAGTTCTCTCATTGCATAATTGCAAAGTAATTTCTTTAGACTTTCTTTGCTTAAACAATTTTCTGAAACTCTTGTTATTACAGTATATTTTTTATTATCTACTTCATATATCTCCTTTTTTTCCAATTTTGTATTTTCCATCATCATAGCCTCCATACTAAAGAATATGTAGAATATTTCAAAAAATTCTATAATTATTTTTAATCATCTTTTTTGATTGATAATCATTATCTTGTTATTTTTAAAAGTCTAACAACTAACTATTTGTACTCTTTCTTTCTAACAAAACATTAGCAATTTTTATAACATCTTCCTTTTTATATATTTTTTCTAATGGTTCTATAAATAACCTACCAAACTGTTCAGCATCTGTTTTTCCATTATTAGCTGATGTTAAATAATTTCTAAACGCAACCATACCATATGCTATTACTTGTTTAAAATTATATTTTTCTTCCATGTATTATACCTCCACTTTAATGTATTTAGGTACATCAAAACTACGACCTAATTCATTTTCTTTAAATTCAAATCTTCTCTTTTTAACATTATAAGAATAAGCACTTTTATTCCAATTCCTATACGCCATATTTGATAATCGTTTAGGTTTTGATAATTCTCGGCTTGCTTGATTGTGCATATTTCTCAAAATTAGATCATCTGCACTCTTTTCAAATTGAGCCATTTTTCTTTTTGCTCGTATATAATCTTTTGTTCTTTCCCTGTGCTTTCTCTGATTAATGTTTTTTCTTTCTTCTTTTATTCTTAAATATCTATTGTCTTTTTTCAAAACCTGTGTTATTGCACTTTTAGTCATATTCATTTTTTTTGCTATATCAACAGGTCTCATTTTTTCATCAAAGTACATTTTACTAATATCCTTGTTTTGGTTTTTCATAAGAATCTCACCTTCTTTGCTTAACTTTTTGCTAACACTTTAAGAAATCGGCAAATTTAATGAGCTTTTTCGTTTCATCTCATCTTTTTCTTTTTGTAATTTTAGAATTTTCTTTTTAAAACCAATAACACGATTCCTTACAATGAATTGTCTCTTTTTTTGTTTTAAATATAGTTTCAATTCTTTTACCATTTTTCTACCTCCTTCATTTATTAAGACCGAAACGAAAAATGGTAAAAGTGACAAATTTATTATTTTTCTCTATTTTTAGTTAATACCATATAAATTTTTATAATTATTTCTTGTTTTAAATCTTCATCTATTGGCCCATTGGTATATAATCTACTATACTTGTTTATTAAATTTTCATATTTTTCAATTATTTCCAATACCTCTTCATCAGTTAAATTATAATTGTTAAACATTATACTTCTCCCCTTTTTTCAAACTCTTTTCTTATTTTCTCTAATGCTCTTAATCTTTTTCTTGTAATACCTGATTTAGTTAAAAACAATATTTCTGAAATCTCACTATCTGTCTTGTTTTCAATATAATACAAAGAAAGCACCAACTTCTCATTATAAGTTAGTGCTTTCACAATTTTAGATAATTTTTCATCGCAAAAAATCTTTTCAAACTTTTCAGCTTGAATTTCATTATCTATCTTTCTTTCTAAATCTTCTTCCATTCTCGTATCAGAACATACTACTTGTTCTTCAATATTTAATTCTTGAAGAATTTTTTTGTTTTTTCTAAAATAATCAATTCTTGTATCTTTTGCAATAATTTTTAATGTTTTCTTTTCTTGGCTGTTTAATATATACAATCTACTCCCTCATCTAGGAACTTATTATTTATATTAATAAGTTCAAAAGGAGCATCATTTTTTACTACTCTTGATATTCTCTAATTATTTTTTACATTTAATCACCACCCTATATTAAAATTTTAAAAGTATCTTTAATTTTTTTCAACATTGTATATTAATTGCTTTTGTTTTCTCCTTTTAAAACTTTAATATAAAGTTCCCATAATAATATTACAATAATTCTTTACTTTTTTGTCTAAAAGGGTGTGATGAGGTGCAAAAGGGTGTGTTTTCGTATTGTGATTTCCTTTTTTTTACATAATATTATTGTGTTTACATAAATTTTATGATATACTATTCTTGAATTTTTTATATTTACATTTGTTGGAGGTTGTATTAATGGTTAAAATCCTTCTTGCAGATACTGATACCAAGCGTAATTCAGCAAGCTGCCAATTTCTTTCAAACGAAAAGGATTTTGAAATCGAAAGTACAAATGATGGAATCTCTACAATAAAAAAATATTTAGAAATTGAGCCAAATATTTTTGTCATAGATTCAAATTTCACAGATATAAAAACTCTTGATATAATTGATAGACTTTCTGTTTCTCCATTAGAAAGAAGAAAAAAGAATACAATATTAACTATTAGTGAAACAAAGGAAACTTTTTTATTAGAAAATGTATTAAAAGTTTATCAAGTTCTTTATAGACCATTCGACAATAACAAATTACTCAATATAATTAATCAGATGAAATTAGAATTTAGTATTCCAAATCTGACAGAAGAAGAATTAAATATGTATCTACTACCTTTGGATTTTAATATAAACTCAAATGGATGCCATTATTTGAAATCTGCCATACTTCATTCTTACTATTATTCTAATAAATTCAATTCATTAGATGATATATTCTCAAATGTTGCCTTAGAATACGGTATTAGTACACGTGAAGTAAGAGATGGCATACGAAGTGCCTAATTCCATTTAATAGATATAAGAATTACAATTCGACTAAACCTATTATGAAATTTTTCGATTTATCCAAGGATCCAATAACACCAAAGTATTTTATATCAACGTTTGTTACATATTTACGATTAAAAAAAGCGAGAAATAAGTAAATTGTTTATAACAATATGAAAACTTATTTCTCGTTTCATTTTTAATTTTTGTATTTGAATTCTTTATAATCTTTTATAATATCTTGTACTCTATTCTCATAAGGTTCTTGTATAAGAGCATTTAATTTGTTTCCTATGATATTTATTGTCTTTTCTAATTCTGACTCTGAAATATCATTTTTGTCATTAAAAATATTAAATATAGGTATTTCTATATTTGTATTTTTCTTTGTCTTTATTGCAACTTCTAATCCATTAATATCGTGCATATCATATTGGGCAAATACCATCTCTGGTTTTAAATTTACAATTTTATTATATGCATCATTTCCATCAGTTGCCACCCCAATCACATCTACATAATCAAGTCTTTTTAGCAACTCTATAAGATTATTTCTTATTTTTTCATCATCATGTGCAATTAATGTCCTTATTCTTTCGGTTGAATGTATTTTATCAAAATCAATTATATTTTGTTCTAATACGTTTCCAAAATAATGATCTTTACCATTTCTTGTCTGAATTACATCTGCATTAGGAAGAATTACTATGCTTCTTTCAAACTCACTTTGCTTTTTATATTCTATTTTCTTTATATTTTTAAACTCTTTAAAACTTCTTATATTTTCTTCTAATTTACTTTCTTCAACTTCAAATTGTTCTGCATTTTGTTCTGCTCTTTCTCTAATATTCATAAATTTTAAAAATTTCCATTTTTCAATATTATAGTTGTTTAAAAATTCTCCTAGTTCATCTAATTTATTCACATTAAGCTTACTAACAACTGTATTTATTCCAATCTTGATATTTTTATTTTTGGTTTTTTCTAACAAATTTTTAATTATTTCTAAATGATTATTTTCCTTACCTAATGCTACATTTATATCATTTTCAATAGAATCTATAGATAAATTAATCTCATCTAAAGTATTTAAAATGTCGTCTACATATTCGTTATCATTTTTTGATAAAAATATTCCATTTGTTACTAACTTATTATATAATCCTTTTTTCTTAGATTCTTTCATTAGTTCATTTACTCTAGGATATAATACTGCTTCTCCACCAGTCCATGTAATGTGATTTATTCCGCTTTTTATTAAATGGTCTAATACCTCTCTGTTTTCTTCAAATGATAGATTGGGTATATTATTAAATCCAAAACAATATTTGCATCCTTGATTACATTTAGTTGTAATTTTCCAACAAACTTTTTTCCTCATCTAAAATCCTCCTAAAAATAATACATAATATCTCTTTTAGCACATTAATATTATATATTCTTTTTAAAAGGAAAACTATTCCTAAATTTTCAACATTCTTTAACATTTAGTTAACAGAAAATGGAAAACACCCTATTGCTAGGGTATTTATATTTTTATTTTTTTAAATATTCTTTTATAAATTTCTTGTCTATCTTTGAGAGTTCTCCAGTCAAGTAAACTAAATTTAACTTGATACTTGGCAACTCTATTGGTAGTTCAACTTCATATAATTCTTTTTTTACAAGTTCATTTTTAACAGCTTCCTTTATAACATACGCTATTCCCATATTCCTTTTTACTGCTTCAACTCTTATTTCAGTTGCATCACACATCATATCCGAATGTAAAGAAACTTTGTTTTTTTCTAATATTTCTTTTAATTTCTTTGTTGCTTTTGTATTTTCTAAATTTAAAATACAATTCAAATCTTCTAACTCTTTTATATCAAATATTTTTAATGGTGTTTTTGAAACAAATATATTATTTATTGTTAATAATTCTTTAACTTCAACTTTAGCATTATTCATTTCTGTGTCTACTATTGCAAAATCTATTTTATGGTTTTGTAATAGTTCTAACATTTTATTTATATCAACTTCACATATTATTTCTACATTAAGTTTTGGGAAATCTTTTTTTACTCTCTCTATTTTTTCCATTAAGAAATAATTAGTAAAGTGAGATGGACAACCAATTTTTATACATCCACTTTCCATATCGTTCTTATTCTTTGCCATTTTCTCGGCAAAATCGAAACTAGATATTGATTTATTTACTATTTCATATAGTTCTTGTCCATCTGAGGTTAATGTTACTCCCTTACTCTCTCGATTAAAAAGTTTCAAATTTAATTGTTCTTCTAAGCTAGATATTTGTTTACTAACATTTGGAACTGATAGACTTAGTTTTTCTGCTGCTTCAGAATAGCTTTTTGATTGAGCAACTTTACAAAATATTCTATATAAATTCAGATTTATATTTGACATATAATTACACCCTCCTACAAAGATTTTTCCAACTCTATTTCAGCTTTTTTCACATAATAATCTTCTGTATTTATAGGAATTTTTAATTCGTTTATTTTTTTTATTAATTTATCTGTAGTATCAAAATCCAAATTATCTTCTATTGTTTCAATCTCGATTAAATTCTCACCATTTTCAATATCTTTTATAGCTAACTTTAAATAATCCTTTTCATAAACAATATCCTTTTCTTTAATAGTCATCAATTCTTTATATTCAAGTGCTTTTATAAATTCTTTTCCTTGTTCTATATCTTTAATTTTGCATTCTATTTTTTCTTGTTTAGTTATAGTTCCATCATTATCAATTTGTTTGTTTTTTAATGTTAATTTTAATTCTGTATAACTCTTTTTAAAATCTTGTGGTATAAATTGAGTAACTTTTCTAATTAATACACACTTTTTTAATATTTCTCTAGCATTTTCTTTTGATATATGAACATCTTTTTTTGTATAATATATATCTTCTAAATTATATTTATCAACAATTGAAAATCCTTTATTTTTCAATATGTTACACATTTCTTGTAATGTACAAGTAATTCGTACAGTTATCTCATTACTCATTATAATATACCCTTTCAAAACAATTCCACTTTATTATACCATATTATGTTAATTTTTTCAACAACTCAGCTTTTTTATTTGAATTTCATAATAAAAAGCATTCAATATGTAATTTATTTGAAAATTATATATTCAATGCTTTTTTATTTTTTTAATTATGTTTTTTTACTATTTCTTCTATTCTATGTATTTGTTCTTCATTCACTCTTTTAAGTTTATTCCTTAATTTTATTACCGAAAACATTATAGCACTACCTGTACAGCCATACATATTTGCAATTTTAACAAAAGATGATGGTTTTGGTCCTATTTCACTAAGTTCATAATATAATATAAATCTTTCTTTTTGACCTTCTGTCGCATTTTCAATAGAATCAACTAAACTTACTATCTCTTTTTTTTCATCTTTTTCTAATTTAGATTCTTTTGCCAATCTTAATAATTCATCTACTATAAAACTTCTTTCTTTAAATTTCATAAATATCCCTCTTTCTTATTAATTTGTTATACAAACTTCTTCATATATTTTCTTGCTTTTTACTTCTTTTCTTAATATATCAGCATCTTCTGGCAATAGTCTATCATTCACTTTTGCTAAATTTATCAAAGCAATAATGCTATTACTGCTGTTTTCTCCTTCTTTTTCTACTATCTCATGTAAGACGTAATCTGGAATTTTAAAATTATATTTTCTTTGTATTTCTTTACCTCTTTTTTCAATTTTTCTTTCCATTTTTAACATTCTATCTATTTCTTCTCTTTCTAATAAATCCTTCATATTCATTATCATTCCTCCTTTTTTATATCTAAACGCCTTTTGATAACTGGTACGCAACACTTCTTTCAAAAAAATATTATATTATTATACATGAAAGAGGTGTAAAATGAAAACGAAAAACATAAATGGTTATTTCAACATTGTTGGTTCCAATATTCGTAAATATAGAGAACTCAAAGGAATTTCACAACGTGAACTTGCAAATAAACTGAATCTATTAGGCGTTAACTTATATAATTCTGATATTTCTCGTATAGAAAACCATACATTATTTATCAGAGATTATGAACAAAAAGCAATTTGCAAAATTTTAGGAATCACATATGATCAATTGTTTGAAAATACCAATAAATATTTTGAATAGATGAGCCAACATTGCTATGTTATAGCTATTGGCTCTTTTTTAGTAATTTCGTTTTATTATATCTATTATTTTTCCGAACTCTAAATTTTTATTAATGCTTACTTGCATTAAATTGCTTTTTCTTCGTTCATCCTCATCATCTATTTGTATGTCTTTTTCTTTAAGCATTGTTGAATGTGTTTCTATAAAGTTCTTTGCTCCATCTCTTGTAATAAAATAATAAACTTCATTTTCACCTGATTCACCTAATAGAATTTTAAAAACAGGTTGTCCACAAATCACATTATCTTCTATCCTGATTTTTTGAGTTCTTAAAATTTCAGCAATTTTCTTTAAATACTCATAATCATTAACTTCGATTTGCATTTTTCTTTTTGTTTCAAAATAATTTTCAATGTTTTTCACAGTTCTTTCTAGTAAGTCTATTTCATCATTATTTATATTTTCTTTTTCGATCTTTTGTAACAATGTTATTAATTCTGTATCACCACAGCTGACATCTATCTGAATATTTTTCAAAATATTTTTAGCACTTTCTTTTATATTTATAATTCTTTTTTCTTCCATTTTTCTTCTCCATTTCACAATATATACACCTATTTTACATTCTTTTCCTTTATTTGTAAATACTTTTTAAGGAATTCCTTAAAAAATTTCATAAACTCCCCATAGAATTTGACAATTTCGCTGTTTTTTTGTATAATTCTGGTATATTATAAAAAGGAAGGATTTGGATTATATGGATAAGAATTTTATTTTAAAAGCCAATTTACTAGAACATGGTATAAATATTTCTAGTGAAGCCAAAAAAATATTGGATTCTCAATCTGATATTTGGCTAATGAACGATTATATTACTTGTAGTGGAGTAACATTACACTTTGAAAACCAATATGCAACTATTGGTGTTGAAACTAATTCTGAGTATAAATTAGTTGAAAAAGATGGAAAACTTTATATCAAAGAGCCTAATAATGATGTAACAGAAACTATAGTAATAACTCCACCAGATTATATGAAGGATGAAATTGTTATTGAAGGGAAAAAAATCACAGTCTATACAAATACATATACTGACCGTGTTCGTTTGCAACTAATTAGTGGTTGTTCAAACAAATGTAAATTTTGCAATGCTACAGAATTCAAATATGAATTCAATTCAATTTCTGGACTTGAACAAGCATTAAACATAGCTTTATCTCAAAGTAATGTACGACACATACTAATTTCTAGTGGTTCAGTAAAAATTGAAGATCTTGAAAAAATAACAAAAATGTACGAATATTTTGGAAAAAAATATTCCCAATATGATATTGATATAATGATGACACCAAGAGGATTTACAAGTTATACTGATTCAAATCAATATGAAGAATATTTAATATTTTTGAAAAACTCTGGTATTAGCGGACTATCAATAAATATGGAATTAAATAGTGTTGAATGTTTGAAAAAATATTGTCCAGAAAAAGCTCAAATAGGACAAGAAAACTATCTTAAATTTTTAGAATTAGCAGTAAAAATATTTGGAAAAAATAAAGTTCGATCATTGTTAATTGTCGGTTTAGAACCATTAGAAGAAACATTAAAAGGAGTTGAAAAACTAGCTAGAATAGGTTGTAACCCTGTATTATCTCCTTTATTTCCTTATGGTGAAGCTAATTTCCCACCAAATGCCCAACTATTTATAAAGGCAAAAGAACAAAGTGAAAAAATATGTAAAAAATACAATATAGAAATGGGACCATTATGCAAGCCTTGTTCTCATAATGTACTTTAAGGGGGAATTGAATATGAAACGAATTTACATAGGTCCAAAGCAAGCTACTATTGAAAATAATAATTTTTTTGATTATTCTATAACATTGTTTGGCAAAAATTCCGAAAAGAATTCGTCATATGAAAGCTTTTTAACATTTGAATATTGGAATCCAGATAATCATATCAAAGAGATTACACTATATAATAGAGAATTATCTAAAATTAATGAACCAGCTGAGATCATTGGACACGATCCCTTATTGGTAGCAAACTGTATTATTCCTAAATGTGCTAAACAAGTATGTTTAAATGATTTAAATTTATTAGAAAGATTAAATAATAAATTTGAAACTCGTAAACTGTTAAAAGACATAGTTCCTATGTTGAAATACTATATGATAAAAGGTATTGATTTTAAATATAGTGATTTTAATAAAATATCAAATGAGTTAGTCATTCAGCTTCCTGTTGGTAGTGGTGGTTCCAAAACATTCTTTTGTAACCAATCCAATTATAAGCAAATTGAAGCAATATTGTTAAAAGATGAATTATATTCTATTTCTGCTTATGAAAAAGACAATATTCCATATAATATTCATTGCCTGATTGGAAAAAATCAAATAGAAATATTGCCACCTTCTCAACAAGAACTTGAAATTATTGATAAACTTGAATATATTGGCTCAAATTATGATATAACTATCCAAACTGAAATAAAAGATAAAATTATTGAACAATCTTATAATATATGCCAAAAATTGCAATCATTAGGTTATCTCGGCGTACTTGGTATAGATTACATATATACTAACAATCAATTATATTTTATTGAAATAAATCCTAGATTTCAAGGTTCTACAAGACAAATTGACAAATTAATGATTGAAAGTAATTTACCTTCAATTTTTGAATACAATTATAATTTGTTTTTAGGAAAAGAAATGCCTTCAACGAAAAGCATTAAATATTCATTATTTAAAAAAAGATAAGGACATTTAATGAGGCTACTGAAAAGTAGCCTCACATTTAATCCTTATTTTCTATCTTTCCCAATCATCATCTCTGCTTTGTCTTTTCTTTTTATTATTTGATACATTATTTTTTTGTTTAGCCATTTGATTTGGTGTTACCTTTAACCTTTCTGAAAAACTATCTTGTTTATTCTTTTCTTTTTCTTTGCTTCTTTTATAATCTTCATAGTTTCCTAAATATGTTGTTACTTTACCATCCTTAAATTCAACAGTTTTATCAGCAAATTTATTTATAAAATATCTGTCATGACTCACAAATATAAGCGTACCATCAAAGTCCTCTATTGCATCTTCTAGAACTTCTTTTGTTGGAATATCAATATGGTTTGTTGGCTCGTCAAAAATTAATGTATTAATCTTCTGTTGTAAAAGTTCAGCTAATTTTACTTTCATCCTTTCTCCTCCAGAAAGATTTTTCACTCTTTTCGTAACATCCTCTTTGTAAAACTCAAAACCAGCCAATATTTGTCTTGCTTTTTGTTCACTAACCCCAGTTTCACCTCTAAAATAATCCAATACTTGCTGTTCATCATTAGGAAAATTTATTATTTGTGGTAAATATCCTACTTTTACACTTGGTCCAATAGTCACATCGCCTTTTACAGGTAATTCTTGTTCACCTAGAATACTTTTTATAAAAGTAGATTTTCCACTACCATTTGAACCTATAAAAGCTACTCTCTCTCCTGCACACACTTCTAAATCTATATCATCAAGAATCTTTCTGCCATCTGGAGTTGCAACCGTTAATCCTTCTGCAGTAATTACTTTTTTACTTGATTTTCTTTCCTCATTAAATCCTACATTCAATTTTTTTTGTTCTTTTGGTCTTGCAACTGCCATTGCTTTTAATCTGTCAATTTTGGTTTGCAATGTATGAGCTCTAGCTGTTAATGTTGAACTATTTGTCGCCATTCCTCTTTCAGCGAAATATTTTTTCTCTGCTTCTAATTTCTTTATTAAAGCTTGTTGGTCTTTGTAATTAGCCATTTGTTTTTCAAAATCTCTCTGTTTTTCTTCTAAAAATCCTGTATAATTAGTAGAATATACTTTTCCAGATCCATTATCTAAATCTAAAATTTTATTTGACATTCTATCTAGAAAATATCTATCATGAGAAACAATAACAGATGCACCCTTAAATGATTTTATGTAACTTTCAAGCCATTCAATTCTATCAATATCTAAATGGTTTGTTGGCTCATCCAATAGAATTAAATCTGGCTTTATTAAAAGTGCCTTTGCCAATTGTACAAGTGTCTTTTCTCCACCACTCAAGTCATTGTAACTTTGATTTAATAAATTTTTATTAATTTTCAATCCATCAACAACTGTATTTATATTATTTTCCATGTCATATCCACCAGCCATAGAAAATCTTTCAGTCAAATTGCAAAATCTTTCTAATACTTTATTATACTCTTCTCCATCTATACCTGATTCCATTTTCCCTTGTAAATAATTTAGCTCCTGTTCCATTTCTTTCAAGTCTACAAAAGCATCCTTTAAGACTTCGTAAACAGGTCTGTCATCTCTTATGCTAGATCCTGTTTGATCTAGATAAGCAACTTTTGCACCTTTTTTTATGCTAACCTGTCCACCTTCTACTCTTTCAAGTCCAGCAATTAGTTTTAATAATGTAGATTTTCCACATCCATTTGGTCCTACTATTGAGATAGATTCTCCCTCATTAAGAGAAAATGATACATCTTCAAAAAGTTTACCATAACCGAAGTCTTTATCTAATTTATTCACGTCTAAAATTATCATAATTTCACCCCTTAAAAAAATTTCCATATATATCATACCATTTTTATGTAGCTTTGTCAAGGTTTTCCTTAATTCACAGCCTCAAACACTATATATATCAAGCAATACATTGACATTTTTTGTCTTTTTTGTTATAATCTTTATGTAAAACAATTATGGATAGGAGTTTGTAATATGTTAAGCAATAAAGATATATCACGATATGGAGAAGTTGGAAAAGTAATTTCTTTTTTTCAGGAAATAGATAAAATTCCTAGAAAATCTGGAAACGAAATGGGTATGGTAAATTATTTAAAAAACTTTGCCAACAGTAGAAATGGCTTGGAATTTTATTCCGATGAATTTAATAATGTCATTATAAAAAAAGGAGCAACAAATGGAACAAATGGTTATCTTGCATTTCAAAGTCATACAGATATGATTTGTGAAAAAATCGAAACAAGTAATCATGATTTTTCTTCTGATCCAATTCAATTAGTTATTGATGGCGATTATATTAGATCCTTAGATACAAGTATAGGTGCTGATAATGGCATTGGAGTTGCATATATGTTAGCGATGTTAGACTCTCATACTATACAACATCCAAATTTAGAGATGATTTTTACCTCAGAAGAAGAAACATCTATGAATGGTGCTAAAAATATAGATTTTTCCAATTTGAAAAGTAAGCGAATAATATCTTTAGATGCTTTTTCCGAAGATGTGATTAATTGTGGATGTGCCTCAAACTTCTCAAGAGTACTAAAGTTTAATGGCTCAAGGACACAAATTCCTGAAATTGCATCAAAATCAAGCTATCAAATTTCTGTAGATGGTTTTGAACGGTGGACATTCAGGAAAAGATATTGATAAAAACCGAGGTAATCCAATTATTGTTTTAGGAAATATTCTTGCGAAATTGAATAACAATAAAGATGTATTTTTAAATTTTATAGATGGAGGCTCTTGGGTAACAGCTATTCCAAGAAAAGTAGAATGTACAATAACAACTAATCCATTAGAGTTAGAATCTTTAAATGTTTATATTCAAGAATTAGAAAATCATTTACAAACTCAACATAATAACCCTAACATTTCTATAAAATTCTTGCCAGTTCCAACAATGGATATAGGTTTTGATAGAAACATCACCTCTAAAATAATTAGATATATTTCTAAATTTCCCAATGGTCCAATATTAACAAAAAAAGGAAGTGCTGAAAGTATTTTATCTACTAATCTAGGAACAATTTTCTTTGATAAAGATACTTTATTACTTGAAAATTCAATAAGGAGCAATCTTAGTCCCGAATTAACTCAACAGTTCACTTCAAGGTTGCAAAATGTTGAAGCACAAATCGGTTTTGATACCATTGAAACATTTGATTTTCCACGGATATTCTCAGAAAAAGGACTCCGAATTTATAGAATACCTCGTGCAGAAATATAAGAAAGTTTTCAATCGAGAACCAAATTTAAAAGAAGAACACTTTCTATTAGAATGTGCATGGTTTTCAAAAAAAATTCCAAACTTACAATATGTTTCAATCTCTCCAAATATAGAAAATCCTCATAGTCCTTATGAAAAAGTTTCAATCTCTTCTATGCAAAAAATGTGGGAATTTATAAAAGAGGTTTCAAAGGATCTAGATAAAACTCATAAAAGAGAAATGAATATAAATGAAGAAGAACCAAGCAGATAACTCATCAGCTTGGCTTTTTTCTTTCTACATATTCTTTTCATACCCAATAAAAACCTTATCTTCTAATTTCCAGTTGCCTTCATTGACTTTCTTGAATCCCAATTTTTCATATAATCCAATTGCAAATACATTTTCACAATATACCGTCAATCTGATTACATCAAAATTATTACTTTGGGCATATTCTTCTATAAATTGCATCATCTTTTTAGCATATCCTTTTCCTTGTTCTGATGGTAAAACAACAAGCCTATTTAAATAGAAAAACTTTTTATTTTCACTTGTCCATTTTATATTCCTATAATCTGGATCATCGTAATCACTAAGAGAAAAACTTCCAATTATTTTATTATTGTCTTCTAATACATACATGTTTTGATTTAAAATATCTGTATCAAATTCACAAAAAGGATAAACCTCTCCCCAAAGCATATCAATTTTTTTATTTGTTTTCAAATCTTTTATTACTTCTGTAAACAATTGATTTATTCCATTTAAGTCACTTTTTTTAGCTAATCTTATCTCCATTTATCTAACCTCACTTTTATTAAACATTCCCCAAAATGTCATTTACTCTTTTTATTATATTTCTTGAATCTCTAATTTTCTTTACATCTTCCCATATTTTATAACATTTATCACATTCTTTTATATTATATAATTCATTTATATCATAAGTCATATTAAATTTTTTTATACACTCTATGAATTCATTTGAACATTCACTACAATTCAAAGAAGTCATATGAGGGAAAATCTCGTTTTTCTCCTCATATCCTACTCCTTGGCTACCACTTAGCACTTCTTCATCAAAATATCCACCAAGCCTAATATCTAACTTTTGATTTTCCATTTCATCATATATCCCTTTAACTACATCTCTTATACTCCAAAGCCAAGGAACTCTATACTGCCCAATCTGATATAAGTGATTTGCCAATGAATAATTTTGTAGTGATGTTGGTTCTATTGATACAGCATCAAATCCCATATTGAAACAATCTATTGCTGTTTTTATTGCATCATTAATAGCTTCCTGTTCTGTTAAAAAAATTGGTTTAAAATTAATGTATGCTAAAGCTTTAAATTTGTATTTGTGCAATAGAGAAACTGCATCTTTTATTATTGATAAATTATCAATTCCTTTATGATGACATATTTCTCTAATAATTCTGTTAGTTGACTCTACTCCTATTCCAACTTCCATAATGCCATTTTTATAAATTTCTGATATATTTTGTAATACTTCATCTTTCACATATTCTGCTCTTGATTCAATAATTACCTTCTTTATTCCATCATAAGAATTCAATGATTTAAATATATAGCTAACTGCATCTTTTGATATTTCATTTTCATTCAAGAGACTTCCTAAGTTATATACACATACCACAGGATAATTATTCAAATTAAAATTATTACAATTTAATCCAGTTCCATTTATAACATTTTTCCATTGTTCAATATATTCTTCCGTTGTAATTTCAGCATTTCTATCTGTTCCATTAAAATGAGAACACATCGAACACCCTCCGTCTTGTTTATAATGTTCACATCCATTAGCCCTTAATACTATCATAACTCGATCTACGGTTTCTTTGTTATAAAAAAACTTATTAATTTCAACTTCCGCTAACTTATCGTGTTCAAATTTAACATTTGGAGTATAATCCCTTAATTCCTTTATTTTATTTTCCACAAGTAATTTTGCATTATCTAAATCATTTTTTCCGATATTAGTACAATTTAATATATCATTCATATCCATTATTTATTTTCCTTCCTTAACAAAACTAATAACTGGTCTATACTTTTGTCCTAATTCAGGTAACTCATCAACCATTTTTATATCAACTTTCATACTCCTTGGCACTAAAAGATATATACTTTCTTTTATTTTTTGGAGATCAATATTGTATTTCCCTTTTATCAAATATAATTCGATACTTTCTTTGTCATGTTGTACAAATTGATATCTTAAACCATGAATAGGAATTGACATAGTAAAAAACCAATTGTATGCCATGTCCATAAATGCTGAAGCAGGTATTATTTCATCATCTTTTGTAATTATACTATCCATATATCTTCCATACAAATTTTTTAATACTCTACAATTATTCCCGCATTTACATTTTACTGGTTTTTCTATTCTTGCCAAATCTCCTTGATAATATCTAATTAATGGTGTAGATGTATTTAATAAATTTGTCCCCACTACAATCCCTGTTTCTCCATAATCTAATGTTTTTTTCGTTTTAGAATCAACTATCTCTATATAACAAGCATCTTCTTCTAAATGATATATATGTTCTGGACATTCAAGAGCAATTCTAGTTAATTCTTCACTACTATACTCATCAAGTACTTTTACATTTAATGCTTTTTCTAACATATCTCTTGATTGTCTAGTTGACTGTTCAGAATGAACCACTACTAATTCTACACCATATTCTTTTAAATTTATTTTATGATTTGCCATTTTAGTTAAATAAGTTGGATATGTAGAAATTATTTTAGGTCTTACTTCTTCTATCTTTTTAATAACTTCATCAACTGTTGCTGTTGTTGGTAAAAATTCTTGTCTATATTTTCCATTTATATTTTTTATCCACCATGGTACAGTATATATAAAAAGTATTACATCTTCTGGAAAATAATTATTTGAATTTTGCAATAAGAATTGTCTTACTCCTTGTATTGTATCTATATAAATTGCATCTATTGTAAGCGATAAAGTTAAAAATTCCCCACTTGTTCCAGAACTTCTTGTGGATAAATTAAAATCCTCTATATTTTTAGCAATTTCATTTGGAAATCCTTCAATAAGTTCTTCTTTATATATAATTGGTAACTTTTCAAAATCTTTCCAAGTTTTTATCATTCCCTTTTGATATCCTATTTTAGAATATTTTTTATGATATAGTGGTATATTTTCATAAGCATAATCAACTATTTCTGATATTCTTTTTAACTGCCATTTCTGAATGTCATCGTAAGCATTATAAGGAAAATTTTTTATATTGTCAAAATTAACTTTCATAATGTCGTCCACAATCTTTCCGTGATCTACCCCATTAAATACTTTTCCTTCATTCTTTTTCATTTGAATATATTCATTCTCAATGCTCATCACTATTTTCCTTCCTTAACAAAACTAATGACTGGTCTATATTTTTGTCCTGTTTCAGGAAGTTCACTTACAAATTTTATTTCAAGCTTCATATCTTCAGGAATAAGTGTATATAAACTCTCTCTTATTTTTTGAATATCAATTTCATATTTTCCTTTTATTAGATATAATTCCAATGTTCCCTTTTCATGTTGGACAAATTGATACCTTAATCCATGTATAGGAATTCTAAGCGTTGAAAACCAATTATATGCTATATCCATAAATGCAGAAGCAGGAATTATTTTATCATCTTCTGTTATAATACTATCCATATATCTTCCATTTATATTTTTTAGTATTCTACAATTATTTCCACATTTACACTTTACTGGTTTCTCCATTTCAGCCAAGTCACCTTGATAATATCTTATTATCGGTGTTGACATATTTAATAAATTTGTTCCTACTACAACTCCTCTTTCTCCATAGTTTTTATTTTCTTTTGTTTTTGGATCGACAATCTCTATATAACAAGCATCTTCTTCTAAATGATATGTATGTTCTGGGCATTCAAGAGCGATTCTAGTTAATTCTTCACTACTATACTCATCAAGTACTTTTACATTTAATGCTTTTTCTAACATATCTCTTGATTGTCTAGTAGATTGTTCAGAATGAACAATTACCAATTCTACACCATATTTCTTTAAATCTATTCCATAAGGTACCATCTTAGTTAAATAAGTTGGATATGTAGAAATTATTTTAGGATGTATTTCTTCTAATTTTTTTATAACTTCTTCCACTGATGATGTAGTTGGTAGAAAGTCTTGTTTATATTTCCCATCTATATTTCTAATCCACCATGGCAATGTATATATAAATAAAGTAATATCATCTGGTTTATAATTATCACCACTTTGGAGCATAAGTTGTCTTACTCCTTGTATTGTATCTGTATAAATGGCATCTAGCGAAAGTGATAATGTTACAAATTTGCCACTTGAACCAGAACTTCTTGTAGATAAATTAAAATCTTCTACATTTTTAGCAATTTCATTTGGAAATCCTTCGATAAGCTCTTCCTTATATAATAATGGTAACTTTTTGAAATCCTCCCAAGTTTTTATCATTCCCTTTTTATATCCTATCTTAGAATATTTTTTATGATATAGTGGTATATTTTCATAAGCATAATCGACTATTTCTGATATTCTTTTTAACTGCCACTTTTGAATATCATCATATGAATTATAAGGAAAATTCCTTATTCTTGCAAAATCTTTTTGCATAATTTTGTCTACTTCTTTTCCATGATCTTTTGCTCTAAATATTTTAATCTCATTTTTCTTCATTTCTAAGTAATCCATTTCATTAAAATCACTCATAATACACACATTCTCCTTTTAATTATTTCTTTTTGCAAGATAGTCATGTCCTTTTAATGGTGGATCCATTTTATATGGATCACCTGTATTTCTTGCCAATACGCAGCCTCCACCACATTCTTTTAATAATTTACAACTTTTACATTTTTCATCCAAATGTTCTTTGTTTCTGAATTTTATAAGTTCTGAATCATTTTGCCAAAAATCTTTAAATTTTTCTGGAGTATCTAATTCAGTTACATTTTTTGATAACTTCTTTTCTGACATTGCACATCTTGAAATTGTTCCATCTGCAAATACAGCACAATAATCTGTTCCCCAATTACATCCTCCTTTATATAACATATCCCAATATTTTTTATTTACAATACATAACGGGAATGAATCAACAAATTCAAAGTAATATCCTTTTTCTTCTTTCATTTTTTTACAAGTTTCAAAAACTTTGTTAACATCTTCTTTTTCAATAAAATATTTTTCCGAACCACATGCTCTACCTATAGGTGCAATTCTTTGTATTGCAAACCCATCCACACACCCATTCAAATCTTTATCAATATTAATCATTATATCTTCTAATTTATTAACTGTTTGTGGCATTAAGTTTATTATTATACAAATTTCCTGATTTTTCTTTTTTACTTTTGCATATTTACTTATATTCTCAATAGCATGTTTATAAGATCCTATACACCCGTTGAATTTATCATGTTCTTTTTCATTATCACTATGTACTGTAAAACATAATCCATCTATATATTCTGCTATCTCTTCAATTTCTACTGGTTTACCATTTTCTTTATAATCATGAGTATTGGATATTACCATTGCTTTAGTATTAACATTAAATTTTTTTCCTTCGTCTTTTATAAATTTTAACAATTCAACTAAATTTGGATGTTCACATGGATCTCCTCCTACCATTACAAATCGCTCGACCTTTCCATTTGCAACAGCATTATGTACTATTAACTTTAGTTTTTCAATACTTCCATGTTTTCTAGGCAATTTTTCATCAGTAGCATAACACATTGGACAATGTCCAGAACAATGTTCTGTGATATGCAAGTTAAACTCTTTGATTTTATAATCCATTTTCTCCCTCCCATATAAAATTTGCATACTTAAAATATTTTTTGTATTTTTGAGAATACTAAAATATATAAGTTTTCTTGTAATAGTTCTTGTTACTGTAATTATTTTACATTATTTTTCAAATTTTTTCAATATATTTAAGGAATTTCTTAATTATTTTTAAGGTATTTCTTAATTTTTCCAAAAATTAAGGAATACCTTAACTGCGTAGCTTTTTATTCTGCTATACTTTTTCAAAGAAAGAAGGTGTTTTTTTATGCAACTTGCCGTTGCGACAAGAAAAAGAATAAAGCAACTAATGAAACAAAATAATATAAAGAAACCATTTGCTTTAACCCAAGCGGCTGGAATATCATTACCTACATTTTTGGATTTTATGAATGGTGATACCAAAAATTTAAGGTCAGATACGGTTTTGCATATATGTGAAGCATTTAATATAACTTTGGCAGAATTTTATTCAGATCCTCTATTTGATGATGTAATGGCAGAATAGCAGATAATTCTAAGTACAAAACTAGATTTATCTGCTATTTTTCTTTATATATCTGCCTTTACGAAAAAATTATTGTAACAAGTCCATAAATTGTTTATTGTATTTATCTATATCTTTTGTACTTTGACTCATTATAAAATCTATAACTTTTATTTTTAACTCCTCTACTTCTTCATTTGTATAATTCTTATTTTCAACATCTATTCCTGCATTATTGAATAGCTGAATATCTTTGTTTGTAAATTGCATTTTATATTACCTCTTTCACCTATTTTTCATTAAAATCATACCCTTTATATTTGGATGTAACAATTTTATAAAATCACTTGCATCTTGTTCTGTTCCAATTACACTGCCATAATGAATTGGAACTGCTATTTTAGGTTGTATTTCATTTATTAATTGTGCTGCTTCTTTAAAATCCATTGTATATGTTCCTCCAACAGGAACAAAAGCAACATCACATTTTACTTTTCTATTTTCTTCTGTAATGTCTGTATCTCCTGCAACATAGTACCTAATATCATTTAGTGTAATTATATAACCAACCCAATCATTTTCTTTTGGATGAAAAGATTTGTTTGTATTATAAGCTGGTATTGTTTCAAATTTGATTCCTTGTACCATATACTTTACATTCGGCTCTACTGTAATAATTGCATTTTTATTTATGCCTTTTCTCAATAGTTTCGTTAATAATTCTTCTGGTATTATAATAGTTGTATTCTTATTTATTACTTTATCTATGTCCTCTTCTGAATAATGGTCATAATGATCATGTGTTATAAAAACAATATCTGCATCATTATAATTTTTATCTATTTTAAATGGATCTATATAAATTATTTTATCCTTATTTATTCTTATACTACTATGGTATAAAACTTCTATATTCTCTAACATCTATGACCTCCCAATTTTTGTAATTTTTATTTATTATATCATAAAAGTTATAAAATAATATAAAAAAAAACAAAATAATCTATTTTTATAAATTACTTTGGCATACATTCATATTTTTTATTTCAATAACTTTTTAAATATTGCTTCAAGGACATTCACAACAATACTATTACCTGCCTGTCTATAAAGTTGTGTATCTGATATTCCTACTGTTTTTGCTTTATAAAAGTCCTCATCACTGAATCCCATAAGTCGCCAACATTCAAGTGGTGTTAGTTTTCTTATTTTCATAAAGTGATTTCCATCTTCTGAAATTAATACTGCTGCACTTGATGTTACATTTCCACATGTAGTAGTCTGTGTAGGAGCAATATCTTTTATTTCTTTATTATTAAAAGGATTAAACATTTTTCTTTCAGCAAAATTTGGTCTAAATTGACTTGCTGTAATAGCTGTTGATATTCCTTCTGTATCATAAATTCTGTCTTGAACACTAGGCTGCTTATATAAATTGTTCAAACATATTGTTTTAGGTTCTTCAACAACCGTTGCTATATTAGGCGAAGTTAGAATTGTTTGAGATATATTTTTTCCGACTCTCCCTCTTTTGGTAATACTATTAGGATATGAAATATTTATTGAATCTCCTTCCATTGCTTTTGTATATCCCTTTTTAGTAGCCTCTTGAACAATTACATATGGCTGTTTATCTCCTCCTTTATCCATAGTAGTCAAAGTTGGAGATATTCCATTTGAATTGTATATACTACCTGCTTGATGTTTTGCTTGTTCTGTGTCATAAATGCCTGTAATTCTTTCAATCTTATTTTTTTCTGCTATATATTGGTTTTGATTCCCGCTCATTTTGTGATAACCTGCTATAAGACAAGAACTTAAATTAGGATTTTTACACTCTTTTACCAATTTATTATTTTTCTTTATCAATCTGCCTATTCCTTTCTCCGTCAAGTAAAATTTTTCATCTACTTTTTCCTCTAATATATCTTTAAGTCTTAATTTTAATGTTATTGGAAGTGGAAATTTAAAAGTTCCGTTATCAATATCTTTACGAATAGAGATAATAAAAACTCTTTCTCGATTTTGTGGTATTCCGAAAATCTTTTGCATTAAGCACTTTCCAGTAATTGTTGTATCCTAATTGTTCTATATCACTTAATATAGAATTAAACTCTTTTTCAAACCTTTTACTTGTTAAATTCTTTACATTTTCAATAATTGAATATTTAGGTCTCTTTTCTTCTAAAATTTTATAAGCTTCGTAATATAATCCGCTTCTAGTCTTTCCTTTTTGTATTCCCTGCATTTTTCCGTGCAATGCTTATATCTTGACACGGAAATCCCCAAGTCATAATATCAAAATTCGGTATTTTTTTTATATCTATTTTTGACACATCTCCTAAATTCTTATCTTCTGTTATATTATGAATAGTACAATATGATTTTATTGCAAATTTGTCTATTTCAGAAAAACCTACTAATTCATAATTTACATTTATTCTCTCTAAAGCCTTTTCAAACGCACCTATTCCTGTGAATAAACTCAATAATTTTAACATAGTATAACTTCCTCCTTTACATCAAAAAAAGCCCCAGAATTTAATCTGGAGCTAATTATTTTTTAGTTATTTACTATATAATGAATCAATTTCTTTTTTCTTATCTAAAACAAATTTTTCTAATTCTGTTCCTATTATTTTTCCAACTTCTTTATTGTTTTCATCATATAGTTTGTATTCTTTATCATCTACCAAATACAATGTATAAAACTGATGTTTTTCATTATATGCAATAAATTTTTTATCAATATAAATTTTAAAATTTGAGTATGGTAAATTTACGCAAAACTCTTTATCATTTGAATTTTTATAGTCAATTCTATTTCCACCAAATTTAATATTGTGGATATATAAATTACTACTTGATAATTTTTCTTCCTTTATTGTTTCTAAATGGTTAAGTTCCCTTTGAAGTTCCAAAACTTCTTTTCTTTGTTTATTTATCTCAATTCTTTCTGTTCTTGAATTTTTTATTAACTCTTTTGCCTCATCAATAGAAGATATATTCAATTTCTTTTGTATGTTTAAAAATATTTCAACCTCTTTAGGTAAAACATAATCTTTGTCTTGCTCTTTATAGAAATTAGCATATTCATATACAGTATGAAGCCTAATATAATCATTTGCCATTTCTGTAATTTTAAGAACATTATCAAATCTTTCTTTATTCTTTTTCATTTGAACATTTTTACTTTTAATTTGACTTCTTTTAAGTGATATTTGTAATTCAATGTCATCAAAATCTCTAATATTATATTGGTCTAAATATTCTAATTGTTGTTTTAATTGATAATATCTTTTTATTTCTTTATATTTTGTTTTTTGATATTCACTATAACTTTTTCCTTTTGCACCTAATTGACTTTTTTCAATAGCAATTTTAGATTCATTTGCTTTTTGAAATATTATAGAATTAAATTCATTTGGTTCTATTTTAATAGCTAACAACTTTACATTATCTTTTTCTCTATATAACTTACTCAAATTGTTAATAGTGTACTTTATATTTATAGTATCTATTCTTGCATATCTTTGCATGCCTAAACACCTCACTGCAATATGTTTGCCTCTCCTTATTTCATATCCTAAAATCGACAATTCGTCTAACAATTCATCAATACTATTACATTTTTGAATAAGTTTCTCTAAATGTTCTTCAATTTGTTCTTTCCAAGATTGCCTTTTGTATTGATAATAGTAATCTTGATAATTTTTAGATTTAAAATATGTTTTTCGAGGCATTATAAAACACCCATATTCTGCTGCTATTCGATCACTTGTATCACTTATTCCATAAAGCCCCTCTTTTTGGTTTGCAAGTCTATCCTCTAATTTTCTCCCTTCCAAATTTATTGCATTTACGCATATATGATTATGTATGTGTCCTTTATCAATATGAGTTGATACAACACATTGAAAAGTAGGATATAATTCTTTGCACATTCTTAATCCAATTTCGTTAGCTTGCTCTACAGTAATTTTATCTTTTGGAGAAAAACTTTGGATAATATGATAGGCTCCCCTAGTTCCACCCATTTTATATTTTTTTTGTATGTCTCTAAATTCATATAATGCAGTTTCAACACAACAATTTAATGAACTTGCTAAGCCTACTTTTTCGCCATCGTTTTTTTCATCAAGTATGTATTCAATTAGATTTTTAGGTGATCCTAAATGTGCTAATCTTTTAGTTACTGGCATTGCTTTTCCTCCACATCTTTAATTTTATTATGATTGATTTCTTTCCAAACATCTAAATCTAATTTTTCATCAATAAGTTTTATCATTGATTTTTGATTTCTTAATATTGCATACATAATATCTAAAATATTTTTTTTAGTTTCATCTGTTAATTGAGTGGCATATTTGCTTATGTGTCTAATCTCCTTAGTTATTTTCTTTAATTCTTTTGTATTTTCACTATATGCAACATATAATTCTTCTTTATTTTTTAAGTTTATATAAGTTACTTTTTCATATATTGCTGCATCACGAATATATTTTGCAAGTCGTTTATAACCATAAAATTCTGCCTTTGATTCTACTAAAATTCTTTCTTCATCCGACAACCAAACTTTTATGCTTTTTCTTCTTTGCTTAGAATTAAATTCCATTATTATCATTCCTTTCAATTCATTTAATTTCTATGAAAAAAATTATCATATGGATAACCAGCTTCTATATATTTTTCAGTTAGTTCCATTTTATAATCTTCTAATATCTCCAAGTATTTTTGTTTAAAACATTCTTTGCATAATAGTTCTATACCTTTGCTATAAACATATACTTGATTGTTTTCTTTATATCTCAATTTAATACTGTATTTCTTCTCCAATTTTTCTATTGCTTTTCTTACTGTATCTATTTTCCTGTCAAAAAAATTTTCTAGTTGTAAATATGGAATATTCTCGCAAAATAATTCTTTAGGTTTTACTTTCAAAAAATCTTCATACAATCTTATTCTCTTTTGAAAGAATTTTATATCAGCATCAATTAAGTCATTTTTATTTTGAAAAAGAACTTCTATCAGCCAATGATAACCTTCCTCTAAAATATAAAATTTTCTACTTTTTACTTTATTACTTCGCCATCTACAAGTTGGATGTTTCTTTAACATTACATCTATAGCTTGTCTTAAATCCTTATGTGTAATTTCATTATTATTTTTAGTTTTAATACCTTGCTGTTTAAGTTTTAATAAAATTTTATTATATGATAAGAATATTTTTTCTAATTCTTTTTCACTATCAAGCATGATATCCACCTCTCTTTATAAATAAAAAAATATTTGTACTAGCAAAGCGAAGTACAAAAAATCTAGAGCAATTTATTTGCTCCGAATAATGAGGCATTTTTTAATGCCCAATATTCGCCAGCGTGGTGTTTTGACACCCTTTTCGCTGTTTAGGGCAAAAGCCCTAAAACCCATTTTGCCCTCTGGGAGATATTTTTTATTCCAAATACTGAGAAAAGTGGAGCATTTTTTACTCCACTTTCTCTAATTTTTTTAATTGAAGTCATACTCAAATTCTTTTTCATTTTTCACCTCATTTTGTTTTGTTTTTTCACTTTGTTTTTCATATTCTTCGTAAATAGATTCTATATTTTCTGTTACAATTTCTATTCCATTCCAAGCACTTGTATCTACTTCTATTGAATGATCATCTTCAAAAGTTATTGTTGTTAAATACTTTCCATCAGATACATCTTCTGTATAAACATTTGAATATTTTATACCTAAGTTATCCATAATTTCTTTATACATAGAAGATAACTGATATAATCCTTCATCTCTATCACTTCCATAATCCATTAAATTAACTATGGCATTTTCTCTAAAATATTCAATGACTTTATTTAATGATAAACCATAATATTGTTGATAATTTATTTTATAATCTTGTAACAAATCATAATAACTTATCATTCCTTCCGATAAAGCAATAATATTATTGTTAAAATATTTATTAGATTTCGAATACAATTCTCCCCATTTATTAGTATCAATATCATCAGTTTCATAATATAAATGTAATGATTCTTCAAATTCATTTAATTGTTCTAAAGAAAAATATGTATAGAAATCTTCTTCGTTTTCTATTATATATTTTTCTAGTAATGGATAATTATATTGTACTTTGTATCCGTATTCTAGTCTTTTCAATTCTTCAAATGTAATATAAAAATTCCATTGATTATTATCATCAAATAACCCTAAATCTTCTATATCATTAAGTATTTCATCTTCTATAGTCGATTTATATAGTTCTTGATATGAATCGTATTGATATACTGTGAAATCTCCATCTAAATAATCTTTGTAATTTTGAATATTTATACTTCCTTTTTCTTTCAATTCTATATATTCATCCTCAATAAAAATATATAATATCTTTTTATTATCAGCTTCTAATAGCATTTCTTTTGACATTGTATCTATATATTTTTGGCAAATGTTTTTAAAAAATTCTTCATCATTTTCTTTAATCATTATTCAATCTACCTCCCATTTTCTAAATATTATTACTAATATCAAGAGTTTCTTTAGATTCTTTTTCTTCAATATCTTTTGTTAATTCCTTAAACCATTTACCATAAAAACTCTTATCATTATCATCCAATAGCTTTAAATTTTTACCAATTTTCATATAACTTTCATATACTTTTTTTACATAATTAAATTCTCCATCACGAATAAGATTTTCAACTTCTCCTTCATCTATGAAATAATCGAACATTCTAAAATAAACTCTATCAAGAATAGCATCAAATGTAGTATTTTCTTCAAAATCAAATGTATTACATTGTTCATCTTTTATGTTATATTTTCCATCTGGATATTTAACAATGGACCATTCATAAAATGCCAAAAAATCATCTAAATCAGATGCACTTTCTTTATCTTGTAATTCTTTTTCAAAGTTAGTAGATTCATAATCCATCTTAAACAAATATTCTTTGTTACAAGCTCTTATAAGCTCATCAACATTTAATATTTTCATATCATTATCATAATCTAAATAATCTTTTCTGTTTCCCCAAGTAAAACCTTTACCCCATTGAAATTCAAGACAAGTATCTCTAGTATTCCCATTATTTAGTTTGACATAGTACCAAAATCTATCTTCCGAAAATTCTTTAAATTCTTTATCAAAACAACAATTTTTTTCAAAAGATTCTGCATACTCTTTTAAAAATCCAATATTTTTCATAAGTCCAATAAATTTATAAAGATCATCATCATATTCTTTTCTAATCTTCACAACTGCACCAAATGTCAAAAATTCTTCCATTTCATTCATTGTAATCTTTCTCCTCTCTAATAATCATAATTTATACTGTCATTATCATTATTTTTTTCATAATCTTTTAGCATATAAGATGGTGGTGTGATACCTGTATTTTTCATTGCTTGAATAAGATCACAATCCTTTGGCATATATAAATCTCTTTCAATCTTTAATCCAAATGGTAGTTCTAAATTTTCTAATTCTGATAACATTACATATCCAAGCTCAGCCATTTCATCATCTCCTAGATGGCAGTAACCAAACATTTCATAATCTCCATTTTCTGTTTTTTCAGCTTCTGTTATTAACCAAGTTCCTACTCCTGTTGGATTAAAAAATTTTGCAATTACTTTTGCTTTTCCTCCTAGTCCATCTTGACTACCTATAGGGTATTTTTCAAATATTTTTTCTAGTTCCTGTGTTATAAGTTTCATAATTGTATTTCCTCCTTTTTCAAGTCATTATTTATAAATTTTTGATAAATTAATTCATGATATTTGGTTATAAAATTATCTACTAAATTCTCTAATTGCTTTTTATATTCAGTAAAATCTTTCAATGACTGACTAATTGTAAAAGTCCTTTTGTAATTTACATCTTGCCTATGCTTATCAATTTCATCATCTATTGAAAAATTATTCAATAATTCATTCAACTTTTCTTTTACATTGTCCTTATCATAAATTTCTTGATAATCATCATAAAAATAAAAGGTATGTATCATATCCACTCCACCATTGGTCCAAGTTTCAATTTCCATACCATTAATCATTCCATTTTCATATATAGAGGAAACATTATATTTAAATGCTCCTATTGTTTTTATAATATTACTTAGTATAATTGCTTGCTTTCTAGTAGGAATATACTTTTTTGTACTTAATTCGTCAACTTCTATTTCCTCATTTATTTTTTCTCCAAATGTCATTCTAGTATTATTTACACACTCATTATAATCGGCAATTAAAATTTGATTAGGCTTTAATACATAATTTCCATTACTACATACAACTGTTATATCTTCGTCAGACATATTCTTTATATAGTTACTATCACTTGTATAGATATACTCCTCATTATCATCTTTAAAAAACTTAAACTGATTTTCAGTTTGTGAATATTCAAAATATTCAGTACCATTTTTCTCAATATATGGATTATGTTGTTCATCTGGAAAATAAGTCATAACTTTATCTCCATATTTAAAATATCTTTCATCAAAATCTCTAATCATAGAATCAAAAAGTAATGGTTCTTTTAAATTTTGAAGCATTTTATATATAACTCCACCCTTATTTTCTATTCCCATTCCACCATTAAATTCTGTCGATTTTTGTACTTTAAACTTATTATCTTTATTTTTTGTTATGATAAAAACTGTTCCTCTGTGCATCTTTTTCACCTCCTAAATATCTATATCGTCTTTAATTTCTGTTGACTTTTCTAATATATCTTTTTGGCTTACATTCATTGTTCTTGTTATATCTTTTTCTAGTTCTGTAATATTTAATTGATATTGCAAATAGTCAACTATTTCTTCAATTGAATATCCAGCAGCTTCATCTAAATATCCAGAAATCCATATAAAAACAGGATTGTTTATTTTATCAACACCTTCTTTAACTGTTCCAAAGAACCCATCTGTAAGCGTATTCAACGAACATTCTGGTTGCCATTCATCTCTTAATTCAATAATTTCATCTGCTCTTTCATTTACTCCTAATGCAATGCAAGCTGTATCCATTCCAATTTCTGTTTCAGTTAATTTAATACCTTTCAAATATCTTATTGTTCCATCTTCTTTTAATTCACTTAACTCTCTATCTTTTGCCAAAAATAAAAAGAACTCTACCCCTCTTGCAGTAAAGTTTCCCATTTTTTCAACAGTCTTTTTTATATCAATATCCACATACCAATTTTTTTCTTTTAAATCGTTTTTTTCATATCTGCAAGTTACACTTTCATCATAACTAGGATCAGAAATAATAATATGATTTAAGTTTTCAATTTTTCCTTTATATCTCAATCTCTCTCACCTCTTTCTCTTTCATATTTTCTTTTAAAATTTTACCTGCTTTTTCTTGTATCTCTTCTTTAGAATAGAAGTTTATATTTATATTTGAATCTTCCACCAAATAACCATTTTCTAATAATTGAAAATTATAACTATAACTTTCTCCATATTTTTCAAAATCAAAATAATCTATTACTCCTAGTTTTTCTAACTCATAATACAATCCTGATTTCTCTGCCATTGTATATCCCATTTTTACATCTACAGAACAATCTTTACTATATTCAATACCTTTAAAACTATATTGATAATACTCTATCTTTCCGACTTGTAAGCAAATATTTGCCAGTTCATGTATTCCGTATTTATCTATATCTTCTGATTCTAAATATGCCCCAACAGCTTCTTTTTCAAATTTATTAAGTGATCCATATATTATTGCAAGATTATTTATAGCTTTCACACTAGCCCATTGAATTGAATCATAAGAAAATGGATATATATTTTCAACATCTGCTACTTCATATTCTTCATGAGTTTCATCAACTTTTACTATATCTCTTAAATATCTATCTATAACTTCTTGTGGTTGAGGTAAATCTAACCAACCACCTTCAATGTTTCCTTCATTGTAATAAGCCAAATTTTGAGCGAAAATCCTAAACACTTTTTGCATAACTAACACTTCCAATCTTTTTATAATTCAATGTCATTTTCTTCTTTGTTTTGTTCTGACTCTTTTTTATCCATGTTGAATCTGAATAATTTGTCTTGAGCTAGTTCTATCTTTAAATCATTTGCCAGTTCTATTATTTGCTTTGAATAATCAAAATCAATAAAATCTTGCAATTCTTCTGATGTCATAAACTTCGCATTTTTCTTGATATACGCAATGTTATCTTCACAAATTTTAACTTCCTCTTTGGATAGTTGTTCAGAATTTCTCCAACCAGGAAAATCCCAGTTCATATATTTAACTGGTGTCATCATCTTCATATCGTAATCTGTAAAACAATACTTTATTTCTCCATCTTTCGTAACATCAATAAATAACTTGCCATCATTATTATCAATACATTCAAAAATGTATTCATTTGAATTATAACTATCTGAAAATTGTTCTAACCATTCTTTTATAATATCAGATGTAAGAAGTATATCTTTCATATCAAAATTAATATCAAACATTCTATTTATTTTTTCTTGTGTACTTTCTAATGATATATATTCCATATATGATTTTATATATTCAATTCCATGTCTTGCTCGTGAAATCATACGTTCTCCAAAATTCCATCCATAATATTTAGCATATAATTTGGGATTTTCTTTGTCTTTATCCCAAATTCTTATATATATTTGACTCCTTTGTCCCATTTATTAATCTCCTTTCCAATAAAAAAAGAAGCTCATCTTTCGACTTGCTCCTATTTTTTAGTATTTAATTATTTTTAGTTTTATTTTTTTAAAATCATTCCGTAGCCTAAATTTGCATCTATTCTTTTAATAAACCCAAATCTTTCATAAAACTTTTCTTTATTTTTGGAAGCTCCCAGATATACCCTTATATCAGGATTTTCTTTTTTTAATTCTTTTATTTTATCTAATAATTTATTCATTATCATTGTACCAACTTTCCTATTCTGAAATTGTGGTTTAACCATTACATCTTGTATATAAATAAAACAAATTGTATCACCAATTAATCTTCCATATCCAATTATTTCATCATCATTATAAATACTAACTGAATAAAAAGTATTATCTAAAGCTTTTTTTGTGATTTTCTTGTCATACGCTCCCCAACCTACCTCATCATATAATAAATTAAATTCTTCAATATTCTTATTATTTTCTTTTATAGTTATCATTTTTTATCTCTCCCAACAACTTATTATTATGAGAATTATAGCATAATACCCTTTACTTTTCAATTAATACTCACAGTCAAATTCCATTTCATCTACTGATATGTTTTCATATATTGTAGGTGAAGCATCAATAGACATTGCTGGTGAATTTTTAGAAACAATTTGAATAATATAATCTTTTTCCTCATCTTTTAATCCAAAATTTGAAAAAACCTCCCATTTATAACTTGCAGTTCTGTCATTATATTTTCGTTCTAATGTTATATATTCTTTTTTTCCATTTAATAATAGTTCTACATCATAAACAGTTGTATCATTGTAGTTTCCAACATATTCAGCAGAAACAACACTTAATGAATGATATTTTTCTATTTTCTTTTGTAACTCAACTATTTGTTTTTTTAGTCTTTCATTTTCCTCTATTAACAAACCTTTTTGCAAAGTATTTATAGACTTTAAATTTCTTTCTTTACCTATTTCTTGTATTTTACTCATGCTAATAAAATCTTTTTCTGTAACTATAATATGATCTTGCAATTTAATATTAAAAACTTTAAGCATTTCATTTGTTACATCTGTTAAATGTAAATCATCTTTGCTTGGTACTAAATTATTTGAAGGATGATTATGTACTAAAATCACCTTCTCACTAGCAGAATAAAGTGCAATTCTTATTATTTCTTTTGAATCTATTGCAACATTACAAGAGGTTCCAATTCCTAATAATGTAATATTTCTAATATTATTTCTATTATCCAAACCAATAAATAAAAGATGTTCACGGATTGCATTTCTAATCTCCTGAACATCTTTTAATTTTACAATATCTGTAGAAGAACTTACTTTTATATCGGCACTAATATTCTTTTTAGGTTTTTCAATAATATCAACATTCATTATTCACCACCTCCATTATATATCTATATAATCATTATCAATTTCTAATGAATTTTCATCTTTATTTGCTTCAAATACTTCTGTTACTAATTGTTTAAATCTTTCTTTTACTTCTTTATTATTAAAAGCTTTCGTTGTTTCATCTATATACTCTAATACAAGTGGCTTAACATTATTTACTCCATACTTTTTAATAATATCTTTTATCTTTTTACTTTCTTCTCTTATTTCATTAAATTCTGTAGAATTTTTTGCATAACAGGTATATTTATATCTAATAATACTATTACCATTTATACATGGATCAAGGTATCTTATTGATAAGAGCTCATAATTATGCTTTAATCTGTCATCATATAATTCATAAAAACCATTTTCCACACAATATTTATCTATGTAATAATCATTCACAAACTCTATTCCATCAATGTCATTATTCAGCTTTTTTAAGAATTTTATAATTCCTTCTTCTGTATAGGGAAGTTCAAAAAGATTTTCTCTTATATATCTGTTATACTCCTTAGTTGAATTTTTATATTTATCTTCTGGAATATCAACCCTAAAACAAGAATCTACAGAAACATATTTCTGATTAGGATATTTTATATTGTATTCTTTTTGAGTTAGTGATGTACTCTTTATATTGGGACTATATGCACAACCTACTTCCACAAATAGATGCTTATTATCAGATGTAACAACAATTCCTCTCAATCTACAATTTATAGGAGTTATATAATCACTCCCCATTCCCACCATTTTGATTTTCATTATATTCACCTCCAAACTTCATAAATATAAAAAAAGAGAATGAATACATAAAAATTATGATACCCATTCTAATTTTAAAATCTTCAAAACATATTGTCATAAGCAGTATTAATGTAAAAAAAAAGCATAATACAAGCCTTTTTAATATTCTTTTCAAAATATATCATCCTCTATTCTTTTAATCTTGCAAAACCATAAAAGTTTTGACCATTCCACCAACCATCAGTATATTTTCTAATTCTAACTCCAGATGGGTTACTTCCAGTATCGATTACCCATTCTGCTGTTTCTCCATTAATTGTTAATGTTCCCATATATATTCCAATATGTGATATACTTCCAGGCTCTCCTGTATCATAAGTATCTTTTAAGAAGATTAAATCTCCTGCCTTCCTATCGCTTACATCTACCGGATAGCAATACCCATTATAAATTCCTTGTGCTCCAGTATTTGGTATAGTTATAATTCCAGTATGTGCAAGACAATGAATTACCCAAGAGGAGCAATCATAATAGTCCATACATTCTGTATAATTCAAATTACTATGATCCATTAAATATGGAGTTCCTATATTTTTTAAGAACTCATTATATATTGCCTGTATTTTTTCATCATCTATTACTATCATCAATTCTGATATTTCATCAAAATTGATATTGGTAGCTTCTTTTGTATTTTTAAAATTCAAAAATTTTCCTATTGCAGCAACAATAACAATTATAATAATAATTGGTGCTATTTGTGGTAACATTGCAGAAATCATTTTTGCAGAATCAGCCATCATCTTAGCAATAAATTTCATTAATTTAACCATTACATTTGCACCTTGTGATATTACTTTTTTACCAAACTTATTTTTTATACCTTTGCCTATCTTTTTTGTAATCTTTTTAGTGTATTTTATAGTTCCTTTTGTTACTTTTTTGGAACCATTACTAGCTACTCTTTTTATTGGTTTAGTCATTATTCTATTCAATGTTGTTTTAAAAGTAGTTGTACCACTTTCACTTAATCCTGTGCTTATATCTCTTCCAGTTCTTATAATTTTTTGTGATGTATTATTAATTAGTTTTACTCCTTTTACAGATGTTTTGAATCCTTTTGAAGTGTTTAATTTATTTTCCAATATATTTTTATCATCATTTTCTTTTATAGTTTGAATCTTAATATTCTTCATTAAATTTTCTTTATTATCTTGATTAGTCTGAATTTCATTATACTGTTTTAACTTAGTTGATATTTCTCTTTGCTTTTTGTCATTATTACCTTGTCCAACATTATAAACCACTCCTGTTTCAATTCTTGAAGTATCAACATTACTCTCAGTTATTTTATTCAATTGTTCTGCATACCATTTATTAATATTTTCTGCACTATCTAATAATAGATTTGTGCCTTTATGTGTATAATCTGTATATTTATTAAGTGAATTTGCTATATCTTTGCTATTATCATTAGCCATAATCTTACCCTCTATTTACTTGCATATTTGAAGTCTGATTTATCTCATAAATATAGGAATCTTTCGATACTTGATTTCTAAATATTACTTTATCATCACCATAAACAATAATTCCTTGTCCGAGAAGGTGAATCAGTTACATATCTTGCTTCCTCATCACTAATGTCAAAAATCTTACAGATTGGTGGTAAATCCAAAGGCTTCTGTTTTAAAATCATAGCAAATTCGGAATTAGATAAAATTTTGCATCCATCCTCATTTTTAATTACATCTGCAATATTTTGTGTGATAATTGTTGGAATTGCATTTTCTTTTCTTCCAGTCTTATATATTTTTGCAATATATTCACTAGAAAACTTATTTGCAAGTAATATATGAAATTCATCAATAAATATCCAAGTATGCTTTCCTAAAGCTTTGTTTCTGTGAAGCCTATTCATAATATGATCTAATACAACTAAATACCCTGTTGTTTGTATGCTTTGTGGCAATTCTGATATATCAAAAGTAATAAAACGATTCTTAATTTCTATATTTGTTTTCTTTGCAAATATATCCATGTTTCCTTTAACATATCTCTCTATAATAAGAGCTAAGTTTTGTGCTTCACTCTCAGGTTGTTTTAATAACTCATTATAGAACTTTTTAAAATCTGGTTCATACTCTTTATCATAATTGTGAAGTTGATATTCTTCATAAATATTATTAGAACAGCGATCTGTAAGAGTTTTTTGCTCGCCAGATAATCCATTTACAATAGATTCAATAAAAGCAAGTATAAATTCAGATTTTTCTTTTATAGCCTCTTTATCATTTTTGGAATATTGCAAAGAACTATCAAACGGATTTATATGTGTATCTGTATTTGTACTTATATTTAATGCCTGTCCTCCAAAAGCTTTAATTAGTGGATAATATTCTCCGTTGTGGATCTATAACGCAAACTTCATCTTCTGGATAACGTAATAATACCTGTTCTATAAGTAATTTTATAGAAAATGATTTCCCTGCTCCTGAAGTTGCCAAAACACAACCATTTCCATTTAATAATTTCTTTCTGTCGCAAAATACTGGATTCTTTGAAACAAGATTTATTCCATAAAAAATAGAATCTTCATGCATCAAGTCCTTTGTGTTAAAAGGAACATTGGTAGCAGTAGATTCCGAAGTTAATGATCTTTGCATTTGTAGTGTATTCCAACCAAAGGGAAGGCAATTTTGCACTCCTTCCAGTTGTTGCCAGTCCAAATTGTATAAAGAAATTAGATACTCATTTCCAATACTCTTTACTAATTTTGTAGCTTTATTTAATTCATCAAGCGAACTTGCTTGAATACATATTAAAACATTGTTAGTGAATAATTTTTGTTTTTTCTTTTGAAGTGCATCTCTCAATTCTTGTGCATCACTTATCGCATCTTCTAGTTTTTCATCAAGTACAGCTTCATAACTGTAATTATTTTTGTTAGCTTTCTTTATTTTTTCTAATCTTTCTGTTTTCATTCCAGAAATTTTCTTATTTACCATTTTTATCGTTTTTGATGGATCTGTAGGTGTAATATTTAATGTAGTAATAATATTATAATTAGTTATCGTTGTAATTCTATTATAAAATCTTGGAGTTATAGATTTAGGAAGTTTGCTAACATACATAACTCGAATATATTTATCTTCTCCAACCTTTATATAATTCTTTTCCCTAAAAGAAACATCTTGCTTTGGTGCTAAAACATCATAAATACTTAATTTATTATCTATTGCATATTTAATGAAATTATCAATTCCATTCTCCTCTGCAAGTTCATTATGAAATATATTATATAAAGTACCTAATCTCTCTACTATATTTACTCTGGTTATTTTTGACTTTAATTCCTTAAATTTTTCTTCTGTCCTTAATTGATATTGAAGAAATATATCTTGTGCTTCTTTCATATTTTCTGCCTTTGTAGTAATAACAATTTGCCTTTTTTCACATAGTATTTCTTCTTTATTTCCTATTGCAAGTTCTATAAGAGTATTGAATTCATTTGCAACCTTAAATTCATTTTCATTTAGGTTGTTTTCACTATATATAAATTTTTGCATATAATCATTAGTTTTTACTGGTGTACCAAAACAAACTACTTGTATATGATCGTTGTAATTAAAAGAATGTAAGAATTCAACCCATTTAAGAAATATATTCTCTTGTTCTTCATAATTAGCTTTTGCAAAAGATATATCTTGGTATTCAAAACATACAGAATAATGTGTATCATCTAATTGTATAATCGAATTTTTTTCATTAAAATCTTTAAAAAATGTATGAATAATTTGTGAAGTAGTTTTAGGTTTTGCAACTTTATGAGTTTTAGACTTCTTTATTAGATTATTAAACATAGTAAATAAAAAAATTTCTTTTTTTCCTTTATTTTTCTTGTTTTTCTTTACCTTTTTCAATGTTGTTCCTCCTTATAATTATTAAGGAGATTGGGAATAAAATACCAATCTCCTTCAACTAATTTTTTAAACATTCCTGTATAGGTTAATTCACCACAATATGGTTGTTTTTTAATTTTTCTTTTAAATATTGTATAAAATACAACTTTTGTTTCTAAAATAGTATGCTTGTTGTTATAAACTCGCATCCATTTAGCTTTATAATTATCTAGATAATATTTTAATAAAGCTTTTTCCCATCTACTTAAATTCATCTTCTATTACCTCTCTAATAATTTTAAAAGAGCCTCTTGTTGTTCTTTTGATAATCTTGATAGTTTTTCTGATAACTCATTTTTACTTAAATTATCAGATTCATTCGTTGTTTTTTCATTATTCTCTTTTTCATCCTCTATAGTTTCTATTTCAGATTTTTCTAGTTTTATTCCATATTTTTTCCTAGCCTTTTCTAACATTTTAGCTTGTTTTTGTTGTTTCTTCATTTTTTTAATTTCTGCTTTCATCATTTTTGATTTATTAGTTTTAGTTGCTTTCAATTTGTTTTTTTTCTTCTTTTGATGTTGAAGTTCATATTCACTATCTGTCATATAATGTATAGGTTTTGCAAAGAAAAGATAATGCCTAAACCAAAAAGGCATTATCTTTTCTGCTGGTAACTCGTGTATTTTTACAAATCCTATAAACCCCAAAACTCCTGCTATTGCAATTATAATATAACTTGTTGCTTCCTCTCCTATTTTTTCCTTTAAAATCAAATAAGTTGGTACAACCATAATTATAATTAAAATCGCAAAAATCCACTGTCTGAAATTAAAAAAATATATCTTTTCTTTATAATCCTTTATTTCATCAAATACTGTGATTTCTATATTATCCATAATCTCAATGACCTCCTGTTAATTTTTCTGCGAATTGACTTGCATATTGTATTACCGCCAAATACATTCCATTTAAAAAAAGCATTGCAACTATTGTGGATATAGCATTTGTTGAACCTACTGTACTACTCAATCCTGCAAGCCCAATAGAATATATATTAGTTGCTAAATATATAATTACTGCTTCTAATCCTACACTTGCTGAAAAAAGAAAATATTGAATTGCTTTCCCTCGTCCTTCGTCATCAGCAGCTAATGCAATAGGTATCGGTGCAAATGCAAAACATAATATTAGTTTTACAACCCTTAAAAAAATCTGTGTTAAAATCTGCACTATTGTGGTCATAAAAGGAATAAATAATATTAAATACAATCCATAAGTCATTATGCTATCCACAAATCCATCTGGTACTGCATTTATTAGCGTATCTGCAATGTTAATTGAAGAATTGCTATTGCCTATGACATGTGTAATGCTAACAAAAATGTCATTTGTTATATTCATAATACTTGATAAAAAATCATATCCATGTTGTATAAAATATTTAAGTAACAAAAATGAAACAAAAGCCATTACTACTCGTTCCCAACTTATTCTTTCAACTTCCATTGACTTTTTTATCAAATTAATCATAAAGAAAAGTATTAAAAGGCTTAATGCAATTGGAATAATTACGTCATTTACCGTTTTTCCAATAGACCAAATATTAATACCTTTTATGTTTGAAAAGTTAGTTAATTTTTCCACTGTGCCAATGAGATTACCACTGTCTATTTCAATACCGAAAACTGTAAATTTGAAACTATAAAGAAGTCTTATAATTTCATCCAATTATTTGTCCTCCTTCTATTATAATCCAAATATATTTTTAGATTGAGCGATTGCAACAAGCATAAATCCAGCCATAAGTGTCATTAAGCCTCTTGATTTACCTTCGGCATCCTCTCTTTGCCAACCAAGCGCAAACATTACACCACCAACTAATGCTATGACTCCTCCGATCTTTGTCAACCAGTCGCATGCAAAGTTTATAAATGAATCAATAGATTGAGTATTTGAATCTGCAAATACTCTTGACTCTGTAAGTATTAAACTTCCCATTGTTGTTGTTCCAATAAGAATCATTTTTTCTTTTAATTTTCTTAATAAATTTTTAGCTCTTTTCATATTTACCTCCAATAAAAAAGATAAATCCCATAAAATTGGTTAATAATCCAATTTCAAGATTTATCTCTTTTTTATTAAATTATTTTTTTATAATTAAATCCTCAAATCGAATTATTCCCATTCGTTTAAGTTCTTTTAAGTCATCTTTATCAACTTTTATTATCTTTGGTTTTTCAATAGGAATCGCAAATGACAAACCAGAATCGCATAACATTTTATAGTCTGCATTTTCGCCATATTGTAATTCTTTTTTGTGATCATAGAGTTTTTGATAATTTTTATCTCGTGGCTCATATAATTCCGAATAATTAGGATGTTCTTTTAAGTTATATAATTTAGAATAAAAAGCCCCTATTCCTGCTATAAATAATACACAATTACCACCAGGCATTTTTGAAAGTTCATCAAGTGTTGCTAGTTCTCTGCCAACAACATCCCAATTGGTTGAAGACGATCCTTGTCTTGCATAAGTCCTTCCAGATGATTTTTTATACCAAGTTTTCTTTCCTAGTAAAGCTACAAGATATTCCAAAGTTTCCTTGCTCATACCTCCTAAAAATAATGTACTATCACAACAGTCTAAAACTGATTCCCAACTGTCCTTATATTTTTGTTTTAATTGACTTAATGATTGTAGTCCTACTGTAATTCCAACATTTAATCCTCTTAAATAAGCAAGTTCTTCAACAAATCGTGGAATTTCTCCTAGTTGTGCCCACTCATCCATATAAATTTCGACTGGAGTAGCTAAACTTCCACCACACAATTTTGCATTTTCATCAATAATTTCAAATAATTGTGTATAGAAAATACTTGCCAAATAGTTAAATGTATTATTGCTTGGTTTTGTTATTACAAAATATGCAATCTTACCATTCCCAATATGTTTATTAGATTCACTATTTATTTGTTTCAATAATGGTGAATTATCATCTAAAGGCATTCCAATTCTATTAAGTTCCATCGTATCTGTGTCAGTCATATTTGCAATTTCTTTAATATTAAATGAAGCCAATCTTGCAGTTGCAACCATAATAATGGTACTCATCATTTTTGGAGCAGATGCTGCAACTTTAAAATGTTTATACTGCTTTACACCTATTGCTTCTGGTTCTTCCTTTTCCCAAGCATCAAATAGCCTATCTAAATTTGATACACCTGTAGAATCTGGGTTAGACAAACGAATTAAGTTCAAAACAGTAGTGAAATTCTGATGTGCTTTATCATAATGTCTTATAGTGTAATAAAATAGAGCCTGTAGGTATATCATTTCTGCCTTTTCCCAGAACGGATCACCTGATGTATTTTGTATATTATCACTCTTTGTGTTTGCCATTATTGTATTTATTAAACTCATTACATCATCTTCTTGTATTGGATTCTCATTATCATAATAACCTATATTATTGTGATTTTCTTTAATATACATAAGTGGATTGTAGCAATCCGAACTAGATTTATCATCAAGATTAAGAACTTTTATCGTATAACCTTTTTTCTTTAATGAATAACCACAATCTCGTAAAAGCTCACCGTTTAGGGTCAGTTAATATAATTGTACCATTTGCATTTAAAATGTTCGGTTTAAAATAATAACGAGATTTCCCGAGATCCTGGCTTACCTATTAAAATAACATGTCTATTCATTTTACTAATCTTCATATTTTTAGAAATTAGTTCAGTTTGTGTTAAAATAATATTGTTTTCAAAATTCTTATCTCTTTTATCTTTTATATCATTTGAAGTTCTCCATTCAGCCGATCCATAAGTGTTCTCTTGAATATTCTTTTTGTTTTGCATTTTATAAGTTTCATAAATCATTAAAACAAAAAAAGATACCCCAAAAGATACAAGAATGTTATTTCTTGATAATTTTATAGGCGTATTTATTTTATATAATTCATTTATAGCAATAGTGAAATAATCAAAAGACCAATTTCCACCGTTGCTAGATACCAGAGTTGTAACTCTTAACATATAATAAAATATAATTGCAAAAACTACCACAAATACTATTTTTGAACTCCTTTTATTTCTTTTTACCAGCATATTACTCACCAACTTCCTTTTCATCTTCTATATTTATTTCAATATTTTTATCCTCAGTCATAGTTGGAGATTTAGCAACTTCTCTTTCAAGTTCTTCAAAAATATTGTGTTTTTCTAAATCCTCATTTACTACGTTTCTTTTTTTTTCCTTTTCAGCAAGTTCTTTTATATCATTTTTAAAAACAGTCCAAATACATTCGTTTTCAGTTCTTTTCATAATATAATTTTTACCACTTAATGTTTCATAAGTTTCTTTTTCTTGTTCTCCAAGTTTTGTTTTAAATGATATTATTTCATCTTGCGAATTTATATTCCATTGCATATTTTTATTATCAGAGCCATAAACACGAATTTGTCCTACATTATTAAATCCAAGTTCAGAATACCTTTCCAAATGCTTATTTTCAAAATAAATATTTGCAACCTTCTTATCTTCATCATTGGTAACCACTCTCATACCATACGGAATATCTGCTACTTCCAAATCATCCTCAATACTTAAAAAAGCTGAGAATGGCATCGAATGAATACAATAATCTTGTTTAAATTCTTCAATTCCCACTTCTCCCATCTCGTGTAAACTTAGTTTTTCCGATAAATCTTTTAATTGTTGTGCATTAAGACTTTCTCCTTTTTCCTTTGCCTCCTCAATTGCAACTTGTATATTATCATCAAATAAATCCTTTGATATTTTAGTTCTATATTCAATTAAATCTGCAATTCTATCTCCCATATATCCCTGTTTAGATTTATTAAAAAATATATTATATCTTTTATTCTGATGCGATTTCACTTGCTCAGCTTGTTTTTGTTCATATCTATTCATAAGTTTATGTATATGTAGAATTTTTGATATTACAGGGAAATGTGCTTTGAAATCACTTAATTTTTTTATTCTTCTAGCATATCTAGTAATTCTTTTTTGTTGAAAAAGTGATTTTTTCTTACCAAACTCTGTATTTTCAGTTGATAATTTTCTTTCACTCGCAACAACCCTAATTCCATCTTTTTGACACTTCTCCATTATTCGTATTGTTTCATCATAGGAGAGATTTGTTATTTTTTCTAATTCTTTTGTTGGTCCATCTTTTTGTACTGCTTTTATGCCTTCGACAAAATAGTGATAACTAAATATTGAAAATGGTTTTAATATATACTTAAAAAAATCTTTTATGCCAACTCTTGTAGCTCTCTCTGCACCTTCATATACTTGTGTTGCATCACTTTTATTAGTAGCTTGCACTTGGAATCACCTCTTTTTCCATTGAAATTTCATATAAATTAAAATATTTATGATAGAAATTATCTAGTGTTAATCTATTCATAAATTTTTTAGTTTTTGTATTTTCATCTACTGCATATTCACTCATATTAGCAGCTTTCGATTGTGAATTAAGTATTTGCAACTTTCCATCATCAATCCTATATAATTGTTTTGGAATAAACACTTGTATTCCACTATCAATAGGCAAATAAATACCTTTAAAAGATTCTTTCTCTTTTCCAGACAATTTAATAAATACAGACATATCTTTATTGTCTTTTGTAGTTTCAATCTCGGTTTTTTGTATTTTATCCTTTGATTTTTCTTTTATCTTTTCTAATTCTTCCTTTGTTTCTTTTTTTATAATATTTTCTGGTGTTAATCCTAAAATATTTTTATTATTATTAAAAACTAATAAAGTTTTATACTTATCATTATTTACAAATTGTCTACTCATTGCTGATTTCATATTATCTGGATATGCTAAACCATATCTTACTGCCTCCATAACATTCTCATCTTTAAATCTGTTGACTGCTTGTTCTTTTAATGATTCTACATAAGTCTTAGGAAATAGTTTTTCAAACTGTAATGTATTATTGGCTATAAATAAATCTTCAAACTCATCTGGATTATTTTCAATGTATTCTTTAATATTACTTTCAAAACTTTCTGCATATTGCTTTAATACAATATCTTTTTGTTCTACAGATAATTTTATATCTACAATCTTGCCTTCTTGATTAAAACTTTTAACATTATCTAATAATTTTTCTAATATAAATATTTTATTGTTTTTAAACTTTATAAAATCATCTGAATTATAAATATATTCTTTTACATATCTTGAAATATCTATAGTATTTTCACCATCTTTTAAGTAGTTTTCATTATTTAATGTTTCTTCTATTGTTTCTTGGCTAATACTATTGGATTCAAGGTATTTTTGCAAAATTCTATCTTGGTGATTAGTCGCATATTTTTTTAAATGCTCCATTATATAATAATAAAAGTATAAACTCTTATACCTATCAACTCTTGATTCTTTTTCCATTTCTTTTGGCATAATAATATTTTCAATCTCCTCACTTTTTAAATTTGTTTTATTTACTATATATTCCTTAAAACGAAGAATATCTTTAGTGTCTTTTATTAAGTTATCTTTTTTCATCTTCTTGTAAATAGAAAAAATATTGTCTACATTTAATTCTTTGTCCAATAAATATTTATTTTCAAGCAAAAAAATAAAGGCTGATATTTTTGTTTTATAAATATCTTCCTTTTTCATATTTGCCACTTGTAAATCTCCAAAATCTTTGAAGTTTCCTTCTAATTTTGATATATCTAACACATTTACATCTAAGCCTTCATTTAATAATTCTGGTATAATTCTTATCATAGCATTTTTCCCAGCCTCATCATTATCAAGTGAAAGAGTAACTTCACATTTTAATTTTTTAAGTAATTCAATTTGTTCTTTGGTAAGTGCTGTTCCCATTATTCCTACCGTATTCACAAAACCCATTGCATTTGCACTTATAACATCCATATATCCTTCAACTACTATCATTTCATAATCTCTAGCAAAAGATTTCGCTTTGTGATAGTTAAATAATATTTCACTCTTATTAAATAAATTTGTTGCCATTGTATTAATATATTTTGGCTTTGAATCTCCTAATACCCTTGCCCCAAAACCAATTGGGTTACCATATTGATTAAATATAGGAATCATTATTCTTTGACTAAATATATCAACATACTCACTCTTTGTTTCTTTTGTAATTCCTACTTCTATCAAGTCTTGCATATTATATTTAGATAATAAATTATTTGTTATATTATCATAAGAAGGATTAAATCCAATATGAAAATTATTTATTATCTGTTCTGATAAATTTCTACTTTTAAGATAATCAAGAGTTCTCATGCCATCTTTATTTTTAGCTTTTAAATTGTTTTCACAAATAGAAATTGCATCCTTTAAAATACAAGACAATGTCCTTTTTTTCTTTTGTTCTCCTGTTAGAGGCATTGTATTATTTTGTGAAAGTACAATATTCAAATGTTGTATATCAATTGCTTTTTGCATTGCTTCGACTGTATTTATTGGGTTATGGTTTATTTCACTTTCATACTTCTGTATAAATGATATTGAATTTCCTCCAGAACCACAAGCAAAACACTTTGCAATTCCTTTATTTGCATTTACCATCATTGATGGATGATTATCATTATGAAAAGGACAAATACATTTATTTCTATTTACTTTTAGTCCATAGTATTCAAGAATATCAATAATATTTGAACTTGATAAAATTTCATCATAAGCACTCATATTTCTATACTTTCCTTATTTTTTTCTGATTCTATGCTTTTTTCTTTATCTTTTATCAGATCAAATATATACTCATCATCAAAATCTCTTATCATAGTTGGATATTCAAGATAGATATCTTCATCTTTTTCGCCATCATAAGATTTTTCTTCAATATCAGCATAATCTTCACCAATAATCATATATCTATACGAATATTCATTTTCTTCAAGATAATCTAATCCTTGCATAATCGCATCTACTTCATGGTAACCATCATACCATTTCAAACTATTCCACCCCAAATAACATTGTCCTTTACCTTGTTCTTTTATATCACATTCTTCTAAAAGATTATATTTCTCACTATGTTCATTCAAATATCTTAATACAAATTTTTTCAGTTCTTCAAATCCTTTTTCACTTGTTACAATTCTAACATCTGATCTATATCCCATTAGCTTGTCCTCCTTTTTTTCTTCTATTTGCAAGAGTATTTAATTTTTTAATTGTTTCTTCATCATCGAATTTGCACCTCATAACTGGTACAAGTAGATTTTTATATTCTATTTCTTTACAGTATGTTTGCACTATTCCATTTTCCATTTTGCATATTTTATATGAATTCCTATGGCTCATTAAAATCATTATTATAGTTTTTACAACTTTATAATATTTTGGATTATCCCATTTCAAAAATACTATTCTTCCATAAAACTGACATGTTTTTTCATTAATTAAACTATTTACTATTTTTGGATTATTAAATTTTCTTAAACCTCTTATAATATTTTCATATCCTCTTTTAGTAGTAATTATTCTAATTTGATTTTCCATTTTATTATTGCTCCATTTCTAATAAACTTTTTACTTCGTTTTCTATCTTTGAATCATTTTTATTACTTATATATAATAAAAAACAATCCTTTTTCTTTGGATTGTATATTGTAAGAAGTATTTTAGTATGTTTCCTTAAAAGTTCAATAAATTCAGCTAATTCTTTTGTTGTATAATTCTCTTTAAGTTTAAAATCTAAATATTTTATTATATTAAATGATTTTGTATATCTCCCAGCGACAGTAAAAGCCTCTCTTGTTATCATTGTATTTTTATCTATTTCTTCAAAATATAAATCATCATATAATAGATAATAAGCTCCTTCTTTTGCTTTGTCGGAAACTAATGCTCTAAAATCTTCAAAGTTATAAATCATATTACTTTCAATCATATTTTCCTCTTTTCCCACATATTAAAAAAGAGTGGGAATCTCACCCACTCAAATTATTTTGTATTGTGTTTTTTTCTTAATAATGTAATTCCACTTACTATTCCGATTAATGAAACTATTGCTAAACTACTTAATAAAATATAGTTTGTTTCATTTCCAGTTTGAATTTTTGGTAATAATGAATTGTAATAAATAAAACTATATACGCCATCTGTTTCTTCTAAAGAAACTCCATCAGCAAATACTCCTTTATCATTGATTTCAATTTTTACAACTTGATCTGAAAGTTTATAACCTATAGGTGCTCCGTAATTCTTTTATATAATATGTACCATATCTCAAATTTTCAAATAATGCAGTTCCTTCAAATTCATTTGCTCCTGCTTCTTTAATAAGTTTAGTACATTCTTCATCTTCATAAATTCCAAATTTAAACTTATTTGATTTAATATGTTCTCCTGTATCTTTATCAATCTTTTCAACCTGTACTGATTTTAATATTGGCATATCTTTCATTTCAATTCTCTGTGTTTCTTTATCCAAACTTACGACAAATTCTTGTTTTTCTGCTATTTCATAGCCATACGGACAAGTTTTTTCTTCCAAAAAGTATTTTTTGCCTTCTTCTAAACCTTTAACATGATGTGGTTCTTTACTTGAAATCCATCTATCTATTTCATTACCATTTTCATCTGTTACAATTAATTCTGCACCTTCAATTTCTTCTCCACTCACCACATCTGTTTTGATAACTTCAACAAGTTTATCTATCATTGTTACTTTCTGAACTTCATTTGTATTTTTAACTTCAAATTTTATATCTGTCGCTTTAACATAAGAATCAACTTGTATTTCTTCTTTTAATACATATGTTTTTCCTACCTTTAACCCTTCAATCTTATGTGTTTTCTCTCCTGAAATCCATTTATCAATAACATTTCCCTCACTGTCTGTTACTGTCAAAGTTGCACCTTTTAATTCTTTATCTCCAGTTATATCAGTTTTAGAAAATTCCACACTTGTTGTATCATTTACTAATTTTTCTTCTTTGGTATAAACTTTTGTTGTTGTATCTTCTTGTTTAAATACAATCTCATGCTTTGTTGTGTCTAATACTAATCCATCTAAAGTAGATATTTCTTCTAATTCATATGAACCCATAGGAAGCTTTTCAATCAATAACATCCCTTCTTTTGTTAAACTATATTGACCAACTTCTTTTCCTTTTTCATAAATTATACTTCCATCAGCATAATTTATAATATCTTCTTTGGCAGATAGTTTAAATTTAATACCACTTAAATCTGATATATCAACAAGTGATGCATCAACATCTTCTCTTATTGCTACTGACTTATCAATTTTTAATGTTCCAGTAGGTTGTTCATTTGCAACTGTTACTGTAATATAAGCATCATAGTCTTTATCAAATTCAAGTGCTTTATTGCTTTTATTTACTTCAAATACAATTTCTTGTTCTAATTTTAAAAAACCGTTTGGAATCACTACTTCTGAAATGCGATATGTTCCTGCTTTTACTTTTGTTTCTGTGTATGCAACACCATTTTCATCAGTTTTCCAAGAGTCAAATGTTTCTTTTCCTAATTTACAAGTTACTCTTTCCCATTCATTAGTCTTTTCATTTAATCTATCTAACTTAAATGTTGCATTACTCAATGTTACTTTTTTCCCTGTGTTTTTATCTACTTTTACTAGCTTTAGATAACTTTCAAAAGGTGTATCATTTTCAACGAATTCTTTTATCACACCATCACTATTTCTATCAATTTTGATATAGAATGGTTGCACTGTGTTTATTTTATCAGACGGTGTATTTGTTTCATAGCAAGTATATTCTCCATAAGCTAACAATCCTGATACTCCATGTCCGTTTGCTTGTGTTTTAAATATAGAATATTCATCTTCTGCATATTGATCTAAATGTTTTAATGCTTCTTCAAAACTTCCATAATAGTCTACATATTTTGTTAGTATTGCTGTAAATTCTGCATTTTCTACTACATCGGCAGTTGTATTAGTATTTGAAGATATTTTTATAACTTCAAATTTTGCTTTTTTTACTGTATTTTCAACTTTTTCATTTAATTTTATAATCGGTGTATTCATGTCTTTGTAACTAAATGTATAAATATGTTCAATTTCATCTGATGTATATCCTTCAACTACATGTGTTTCTTTTGAATAATACATTCCCATTGGTAAACCTTTTAATATATTGCCATCAACACTTAAATTTGCTTTTGTAGTTTTGTTTGTTATAATTATTGTAGCATTTCCATACTCATCAAATGTAAATTTTGCAATTTCCTCATCTTTTGAAAAATATTTTACTGTTTTACTTACATTATATATATCTTCCTTAGCATATAAAGTATATTCTGTTCCATTCAAGTTTGCATCACCATGATGAGATACACCATATATTCTATTTGAATTACCAGTATCTTTATCTATTTTTACTATTGTTATTTCTCCTGTAGGTTCATCATTTACTATAGCTTGCGTTGCTGCTTGATTTGGCTTTATTTCTACCTTATACACATTTTTATTAAGTAAATATCCTCCACCTGTTGATTTCTCTTTTATTGTATATGTTCCTTTCTTAATTTTTTCTAAGACTATTTTTCCATTTTTCACTTCAACATCGCCATTATATCCTGGTCCATTAACTGTAAATATTGAACCATCTACAAGATCACCATTAGTATTTAATTTACTAAGTTCTAAATTTCCAAGTAAATTTATTCTTAATGAAAAAGCAAGTGATACTGGATCATTGTAATTTAATGCATATAACTGATTTTGAACATCATCTTCGAATTCAAAATATATTGTACTATCACAATCTTCTGTACCTTCTTTTATTAATCCCCATGACTTCATTGTATTATCTGATATATTTAATTTTTCAACAGTACAATTATCTGATACTGTAATAGTTAATGTGTTTTCACCTTTATTATGTTGAAACCTAATACCATCCTTCCAATTATCAATGCTTCCATAATCTGCCAACACTTTATTAGTATCAGTCAACACTTTAGTTTCTCCAGCTTCCAACACTATATTTTCAGCATCAAAACTAGGTCTTGTAGACATTGTATTTATCTTCATATTTATTTCATTTTTAAAATCCTCATATTGACTCTGATATGTAGAATTATTGAATTTTGCATAAGATTGTCCTAATACTTCCCATATAAATTGTTGAGTAAAGGCATAATCTTTCTTTTTTTCAGAAGATGTACCACCATTCACTAGATAATCTCCATATTTAGAATACCAACCAAAGTATGCGACTTTACATGCTTTTTTTACATTTTGGCTAGTTGGAGTATAATAATTACCTGTTTCTTTTACACCCGTTCTTATATCTTTTCCATATTCTGAACAAAATACAGTTCTTGAAACTCCAGTAGAAGAATTTGTCAACCTTCTTAATAAAATTCCCCAATCTGACTTACTTTCAGTTGTTGAATAATATGTAGCCCATTGGGATGCAATAAATGTATCTGAACCTGAAACAGCAAACACATGACTAATATTAGTCATCATTGTTATAATTAATAATATTATAGCAATTACTTTTTTACTTAATTTATTTGTTTTTATATTTTTCACTTTAAAAATCTCCTTTTCTTAAAAATTATCAAAAATAAAAAAGGGCATTTCCCTTTTAATAAAATATTACTCTCATTCCTAAATAAACACCTTCACTATCTTTTATAGGAATACACTCTCCACTAGCATTACAAGATTTTAAATAATCTTGTGCTGCTTTTGTTACATTATCCATTGTATATCCATCTAAAAATAAAAAATCTTTATTTTCAGGCTTTACCTTTTTAGTTTTCTCTTTACCTTTATTTGAGGTTTGTGCACTCTCCACTATTTTTTCTTCTTTTGAATCTTGATTTAATTCTTTCTTTTCTTGTTCTGTTTCCTTTTGTACCTCTGTATCTTCTATCGTTGTGATATTTTGTGGTTCAAAAGGAGTTTCTATATTTGTAATATTTTCATTGATAATATTAGATTCTGTTTCTTCTTGAATAGAGTCGTCTACTCTTTTTGAAGTTTGCTTATATTTAACACAAAAAAATACCAAAAAAATACTTATTATAAGGAAGATTGTTATAACTATAAAAAATAATCTCTTTTTTCTAACATCTTTTAGATAAAGTTCCAACATTTTTTTCTCTTGTTCATTCATTTTTCTTTACCTCGCTAGTGTTGGCTAGATCATTAAACTTTCTTTCTAGTTTTTCATAATCCCTTTTTATAGTAGTATAATTCTTTATTTCAATATCTATATCATCAATTTGCTTTTGTAACTTAGACTGTTCCTGCATAAATTTAGATTTCTCTGCATTTAATCTTTCAATTTTTCTTAACACTCTTTTTATCATAGTTTCCTCCCATAAAAAAAGAGCCAAGAACTTAATCTTGACCTTTATAAAATTTAATTATCTGTAATAAAAATTTATAGTCCACTTACCACAGTACATACAACTCCATATCTCATATCCAGCAGGGCAATTCTTATAATATGTTGCATCATCTATCATCTCATTTTCCCATTGATTTCCCCAATAACTTATTTGATCATTATAATATGCAACAGCCTCATTTTTAGAATTGAACCATTTTTTAGAATTTCCTATATCCATTCCATGATTGTTATTATTAGTACATCTTTCAACTTTTGGCTCAGTTTTAGTTTCTTCCTGTTTGCTACTACTTTTATCACTTGATGATTGTGCAGTAGAATTAGCTTTTGGATTTGTCGCTTGATTTGGACTTTTGGTTACAGCTTCTTTCTTTGGTGTACTTGAATTATTATTTGCTGAACTACTCTGTGTTTTATTTGATGATTGTGTATTTTTTGTAGTTATTTGACTTTCTTGCTTTTCTTCAATTTTTTCTAAATTTTCATTACTTGTTTCTGTAATAGTATTATCTAAATTTTCACTTTCATTAACCACTGCATTTGTTTCATCAGAAATATCATTTACTATATTTTCTTGCATAGTATCTATATCACTTGAATTTTCTGTTATAGCCTTATTATCATTTTTATATAATAGAAAATATATACCTATTATAACTGCTAAAATAATTACTATTAAAATTATTATTATAGGAATTCTTTTTTTCATCATAATAAATCCCTCCTATTATAATAATAACTTAATTTTTAAAATTTGTCAGCTATTTTCCACAATTTCTTTTTATATCGGTACTAAACTAGCAATAATATAATATCTTTGATCTGTTGGTCTTGTTTTTGCATTTATATAAGAACAAGTAGATAATTTAACTATTTTATTAATATTTTCATTATTTTCAATTTTGTATTTACTAGCATTTTTATAGTATATCAATCTCTCGTCAAAATCAAGCAATTTAATATTTTGTTTTTCTATATCTATTCCAATTGAGTATATGCTAAATATTTTTGCTTCATAATTTCCATTAGGTGTATATATTTTGAACTTAGAATGAGAATAAAGAAAGTCTTTATTCATGTAATTTTCTAGTTTTGAAAACATACTTCCATTCCTCATATTATGCCCATATACTATTGTTTCATCATCTTCAAATGGAAATAAATTTGTAGTGAATATAGAACCATTACTATTATATTTCTTGTCAAATGAATGTTTAAGGTAGTATAAACTATCATCTTTTAGAATTGGATAATTTATGTGTGTACCTTCTATTTCTATCCAAGCAATTATATTTTCATTTATAGTTTTTAGATAATTCCAATCAATTCTTTTTTCTTGTGTTTCTTCATCTATTTTTATTGTTTCCTCTATTAAATTCTCTGTATTTTCATTATTTTCATTTAATTCTTGTAAATTTTTCAACAAAATATAAATAGATATTAAAAATATAACTAAAAATATTAAAATTAGTATTATAATAAAGATCTTTTTACACTTCATATTCTTTTTCTTCCTCTTGTTGCTTTGATTTTTCTTCTAATAATTCAATTTCATCATAAAATTCGTCCTCTTCTAGCCAAATTTCTACCGAATCTTCTGCTGAACGACCATCTAAATATCTTTCGTAAGAATTTTCTGTTTCCTCCACACAATAATCTTCCAAATCATCTACTTCTTTCTTTATCTCTTTGATTTGCTTTTTTATATAATTTAGTGCCACTTCTTTACTTAAAAATACTTTCACATCAGTTGTCTTATCCCCTTCTTCGAGATAAATACTTGAATATATTACTTTGTAAATTTTCAAACTAATTCCTCCTTTATTAATAATTTACAATATTTTAAAATTCTATGAATACAGCATAAGCACCACCTCCTTTACTATATATTAAATTTCTATTTCTCTATTATCTGGCATAAAAAAAGAAGGGATTGTTACATCCTTCGTAAGTTCATTTTCTATACTTTTATAATAATAGTTAATAAAATTTTCAATTTGATTATCTGTTCCTTTATATTGATTTTCTCTATTTTTGCAATCATTATATACTTGAATCAACTTATCTCTACTAACTTTGTTCGATAAATAAAATAGCTTATTTTTGACCATTAATGCAATAATATATGTCATATTTTTTATTTTATCTAAATTTTCAATTGATATATATTGCATACTTTCTTTTGAATAAAGCATGTCATACCTTTTTAAAGCAACAATTATTTCATTATATTCAACATTTATAAATTCCTCTGGAATTTCTTTTTCTTCATCTAATATATAATAAAATAATCTATCTATCTTATTATTATTTATATTATTATCTATTATATTATTATACTGTCCTTTTTGGGACATACCCTCTGTCCTTTCTATCGAATAGGGGTATGTCCTATTTATCGTATAGGGTGTGTCATTAGGATAAATTCGTCTTTGTATAATTTCACCTTTATCATTCCTAATCATATCCAAACATACAAATCCTAATTCTTTTAAATGTGATACCCATTTTGAAATTGTATGTGGCTTTGCATTTAATAATCTACCTAGATAACCATTGGATGCATAACAATAACCTTCTTTATTAGATAGAACTGTTATTATTGCATATAATAGTTTTTCATTTGCCTTAATCTTTTCATTAAACAAAACAGTAGCTGGAATAATTGCATAATATCCTATTTTGTTTTCTTCATTCATAATGTATTTCACCTTTTTTTCCTGCAAGTATTATTGCATATAAAAATAATGAAACATTAGCACCTATAAAAACTCCTAATATAAATTGCAACATTCTTATTCACCTCTTTACTCAGTTTTTATTTTTTTGCCTTTTTTTGCCGTTTTTAAAATAGGTTATTTTTAGACCCTATTTTAAATTTAGTATTTTTTTCTTTATTTTTTTTACTTTTATTAAAAAAAATAAACATTACCTATTTCTCGGTAATGCCTATTTATGTAGCATTTCATTCAATATAAACATTTCTTATTTTGGTTGCACTTTCGTAGACTATTTAGATTAGTAATCTTATTAGTGCAACATCTTATACTTTTTTATTTAAAAACACTATTCATTTCAGTATTTTTAAGGTTTTTTATGACTTTTTTGCTTGAAGGTTGCACTTAAAATCTTACTTATCAGCAGCTAAATCTTCTTGAAGATTTGCAATTGGATCACCTTTTGCTGCAATATATGATGCTGTAAAAGGAACTCCTGCAGCAGATTGCGGATAAACATCCACACCATGATCTGTATAATATGCTCCAAGACCTGCCTTTGCTAGTTCTTCTGGACATACTCCATCAGTTAGTTGATGTACTATTGTTCCAACCATTTCTAAGTGAGCAAGTTCTTCTGTACCAATATCATTTAATATAGCTTTTGCTTTTTGATCTGGCATACCAAATCTTTGAGATAAATATCTAAGAGATGCTGCAAGTTCTCCATCAGGACCGCCATATTGACTAATTATAAATTTAGCTAAACGTGGATTTGGACATTTTATATTTACTGGATATTCTAAAACTTTGTTATAAGTCCACATTAAAAATTCCCCCTTTCCCATGGCCATGGTTCTTCAAGCCATCTCCATTTATTACATGGGAACATTATTGTTAATGGCCCATATACTTTTTGATATTTATCTGATAATACTTTAAATCTATTACAATATTCCTTATGCAAACATATTGCTTTTTCATCATCTGGATGTGTATCTAAATATAATCCAAGTTCTATAATTGCAAATCTGTAACATTTTAATTTTTTAGCCATTTCTTCTCTTGTCATCTCATCTGATACATCTTCTATTTTAGGTTCAAACTCAAATTTACAATTACATTTGCATTTATCTTGCATACAAGAAGTTGGCTTTTCAAAACCGCAATCACAATTATCGTTAAAGTTCATCATTTATTGCACCCCTTTCCTATTTCATTTTTTGCTTTTATAAATGCATTTTCTTCTATACTTTGGCATGGAACATATGGACTTACTAATTCTGGAAATATAGTTCCCATTTTTAATCCAACACAAGGTACGAATGTCTTATCCATCTCCTGAATTGGAACATAACTTTGACCAAACATTGGATTTTGTGGAAAAACAGATTCTTCTTCATCAAATCCACAACCACAATTATTTTTACTACAAACACATGTGGCTTTACAGCCACAAGAATTTGTACATTCACACTTATACTCAGCTGTAGTTCCTACATCATTACATATGTCTTCTATTACTTTTTCATTGTAATTTTTTTGACAGCAACATCTATTGTATCTACGATTATACATATTTTAACTTCCTCCTTATTTTATAGTTATAATACATTTTATGACAAATCCACATTAGATGTTACATGTTTTAGAACATAACAAAACCTTGCTTTTTTAACCTTTTTCTCCAATCTATGCTTCTTATTACTATTTTTAAGATTTCTAAAAACATAAAAATTTGCTTTATAGAAAAATCCCAAACCAATTTTTCTAGTATCAATGTTAGAAATTTTTTTATATACCATGCAATTTCGAAAAAAATCTTTTCTATAAAAAAAGCCTTAAATTATTATTTTTTAATAATTTAAGACTTTTTATTTATTTTTTAACTAGTTATTTTATATTTATCAGTTATTTTTTAGCTTTTATCAAATATTTTTAAATTCTAATTACTCCACCAACAGTTCTATTCATTACATCATCTTTATTTCCTGGTAAAATTGATTCTCCTCCAGCGATTGCAACAATATCACCTGAAGCTACATACCCAGCTTGTTTTGCAACTTCTATTCCTTTTGCAATTAATTCTTTAGCTGGTACATCTTCTTTTACAAGTATAGGTGTAACATCCCAAGCTAATGCTAATTGTTTATATGTTTTTTCTTTGCTTGTTACTGCATATATTGGACAACATGGTAAAAAGCTAGATAATAATTTTGGTGTATCACCACATTCTGTATATGCAAATATAGCTTTTGCATTCATTTGTAATGCTGTAGAACATATAGAATGTGCTAAATAGAATTCATAATTTTTTGTCTCTAAGTCATATTCTCTTCTTTTAAATCTTCTACCATAATTTATAGAAGCTTCTACTGCTGTAGCAATTTTTGTCATTGTTTCAACACATTGAACAGGGTATTTACCCATTGCGCTTTCACCAGATAACATTATAGCACCAGTTCCATCAAATACTGCATTTGCAACATCTGAAACTTCTGCTCTTGTAGCTCTTGGATTTGTTGTCATTGATTCAAGCATTTGAGTTGCTGTTATAACCATTTTTCCTGCTCTATTACATTCTTTTATAAATCTTTTTTGAACAATTGGAACTTCTTCCATTGGTATTTCTACTCCCATATCACCACGAGCAACCATAATACCATCTGAAACCTCTAAAATAGATTGGAAGTTATCTATTCCTTCTTGACTTTCTATTTTAGAAATTATTTTTATATCTTTTCCACCGTTTTCATCTAAAACTTTACGAATAGCTAAAACGTCATCTGCTGATCTAATAAATGATGCTGCAATATAATCAAAATCTCCTTTGCATCCATCTTTTAAATCTTGTATATCTTTATCTTTTAATGCTGGTAAATTAATATGTGTTCCAGGAACATTTATACTTTTTCTATTTCCTAATTCTCCACCATTCATTACTTTACAAACAACATTTTTTCCTTCTATTCTATCTACTTCTATTTCTATTTTACCGTCATCTATAAGTATTGTTGTTCCTGGTTTTACATCCTTATATAAATCTTTATAAGTTACAGAAACTTTTGTATTATCACCTATTATATCTTCATTTACTAATGTAAATTCTTCTTCTGCTTTTAGTAAAGCTGGTGCTTCTGCTAATTTTCCAGTTCTTATTTCTGGACCTTGTGTATCTAGTAATAATGCTACTGGCATATTTACTTCTTCTCTTGCTTGTTTTACTGCTTTAATAAATCTTTCTTGATCTTGGTATCCTCCATGTGAAAAGTTTAATCTTGCAACATTCATTCCAGCAAGAATCATTTTCTTTAAAACTTCAACATCTGCAGTTGCTGGTCCTATTGTACATACTATTTTTGTTTTTTTCATATCATTTTCCCTCCATCTGCTTATACTTTACGATACATTGGTAAAATATAAATATTTTTAACACAATTTGTATTATATCATTAAAAAAGAGCATATTCAAGGTATACACTCTTTTTTTATGTATTTTGTATGTGTTTTATTTGTCTTTTCAAACTATTTTTACATATACTTTAATACTATTTTTTAACCCATTTTACTAAATTCAAATTTTCTTGGTCTAATACCATTTTGCTTTTTGGAACAACTCTAAATGTATATCCAAAGTCTCCTCCTGTAGAAAGTTCAACTTTTGCTTTATATTCATATTCTTTATTTTCTACATTTTTTTCTACTAATTTCATTGGAATAATATTAATATTTTCCATTATTCCATTTTCCATTATTTGTCCATAATATACTTGAACTTCTACATCCTCTTCCTCTATATTAGGTAACATTACTCTACATTTTACTTCTATTGTATTTCCTGCATCTACTGTAATATTATCTACATTACTTTCTTCTCCAATAATTTTTATATCATTCCAATTTCTATTTAAATTCTTCTTCCATTCATCAAATTCTGTAACAGTTGCTAAATCATTATAATATTTATTAGTTAAATTACATAATGGAATGTATAATTTTTTAGTATAATCAACTAACATTCTAGCTGTACTAAATCTTCCTCCTGTAGTAATTATAGAATTTTTCATCATTTCCATCCATCTGCTTGAAATACCTTTTTCATCTTTATTATAATACATTGGAATTATTTTCTTTTCTAAAGTTATATACATATTTTCACTATCTTCATTGTCTTGAATATCATAATTTTCATATTCTGCAGATGTTCCAATTGTCCATCCATTTTTTGTATTATAGCCTTCAGCCCACCAACCATCTAATACACTAAAGTTTATAACACCATTTACAGAAGCCTTTTGTCCACTTGTTCCGTGATGCTTCCATTGGTCTTCTTGGATTATTAAGCCATACATCTACACCACTTATCAAATACCTAGACATACCAATATTATAATCTTCTAATAAGAATATTTTTCCTTTAAATTGTGGTTTCATAGATATTTCATGGATAAATTTTATTAAATCCTGTCCTTCTTTATCTATTGGATGTGCTTTACCTGCAAAAATCAATTGTACAGGTTTATTAGAGTCATTTAATATTTGTGTAATTCTTTCTAAATCTCTAAAAATTAAAGTTGCTCTTTTATATGTTGCAAATCTTCTTGCAAAACCAATTGTTAAATTATTTTCACTTAACCCTGATATAATTTGTGATATCTCTTCATAACTATATCCTTCTCTTTTTAATCTTTTAGTTGTACTATCTTTAACCATTTCGATTAGTTTAGCTTTTCTTTTTTGATGTTCATTCCATAATTCTTCATTTGGAATATTTTTTATATTTTCCCATACTTTATCATCATGAATATTATCTTGCCAGAAAGGAATTAAATATTTATTATATAATTCTTTTAAATTAGCTGGAAGCCATGAACATGTATGTATTCCATTAGTTACATAAGTTATTGGTGACTCACTAGCTGCAATATTTGGCCAAACTTCTCCAAATAACTCTCTTGATACTTCTCCATGTAATTTGCTTACTCCATTTTTCTTTCCAGCTACTTTTAAAGCAAGAATTCCCATATTAAATCCACTATTTGCAATAATAGCATTTGGTTTCATTCCTAATCTAAAAAATTCTTCTTTTGTTATTCCAAATCTTGTCCAATAATTTTTAAAATATTTTTCTACTAAATCTAGTGGAAATATATCATTTCCAGCTGGAACCGGAGTATGTGTTGTAAATACAGTTTTAGCAGATACTATATCTCTTGCAATATCAAATGATACCTTTCTTTCATTCATAATTGTTTTTATTAATTCTAGTATCAAAAATGATGAATGTCCTTCATTCATATGATAAACTGTTGGATTTAATCCTAAAACTTTTAATAAATTAGTTCCAGCCATTCCTAAAACTATTTCTTGTTTTATTCTCATTTCTTGGTCTCCACCATATAATGTAGCTGTAACATTTCTATATTCTTCTATATTTTCATCTATATCTGAATCTAATAAATATAATTTTACTCTACCAACATTTATTTGCCATACTTTTAAATATAATTTTCCTTCTGGGAACTTAACAAATATAAGTAAATCATTTCCTTTATTATCTTTTACTACCTTCATTGGTAATGTAGATTCATCTACAGCAGTATATTCTGTTTCTTGTCTGCCAGTTCCATCTATTTTTTGGTGAAAATATCCATTTTTATAAAAAAGTCCTACCCCCACAAGTGGTATACCTAAATCACTGGCAGATTTTAGATGATCTCCAGATAAAATTCCAAGTCCACCAGAATAAATAGGCAATATTTCGTCTAATCCATATTCTGCTGAAAAATATGCTATTAAATCGCTTTTATTATTTGGATATTCTTTAGAAAACCATGTATTTTTATTGTTCATATATCCTTCAAAGTTACTATTTATTTTGTCATAACTTTTTAAAAATTCTTGATTATTTACTGCATTTTCCAATTTTTCTTGTGACACTAATTTTAAAAATTTAATAGGATTTTTTCCTACTCTTTCCCATAAATCTATGTCTATTTGTTTAAACAATTTCAAAAAGTCAGTATTCCATGACCACCATAAGTTATTAGCTATTTTCCCTAAATTTTCTATTCTTTTAGGTAATTGTGGTGTAACCGTAATTCTATTAAAAATATACATTTTTTTCCTCCTTTGTATCATTTCCAGTTTTTTATTTTTAAAAACTCTCTTTTGTTTATCTCAAAATATATTATCTATTAACTATGTAAATTTGTCAAATAAAATAGATAAATATTTTGAATTTTATTATTATATTTATAATTAAAATCTTGCATTTACTTATTTATATCACTTTTGCATTTTTATCAGATAATTGGTTATTATTTTCACTAAATTTTTCTTTATATTCTAATAAAACATTTTTTTACAAAACTTTTTAAAATTTTTTTCGTTATTCTTCTTTTTGTTGTATAATAATCTCCAAGGAGGGGTGTAAAATTGCATGAAAAAATTTATTAGGCACATACTATTTATAATATTAATTATACTTATAATTATTTTCTCTTCTATTTTCGCTAGTGGCTATTTGCTTTATAAAGATGCTATTACCAAGGTAAGCATTAAAGATAAAATAACACAAATTAAAGAAAAAGATGATTTTGTCTCTATTAATGATGTTCCGTCAAATTTTAAAAATGCTGTAATAGCAGTTGAGGACCACCGTTTTGAAAAGCATGGTGTAATTGACCCAATAGGTATATCTAGAGCAATCTTTTCTAATTTACAAGCAAAAGAACTAAAAGAAGGTGGTAGTACAATTACCCAACAACTTGCTAAAAATTTATACTTTGCTTCTGAAAAACATGTTATTAGTAGAAAAATAGCTGAAATTTTAATTGGGTATGATTTAGAAAAAAATTATTCTAAAAATGAAATTTTTGAACTTTATATGAATACTATTTATTTTGGTGATGGATACTACGGCATTTCTCAAGCATCAAAAGGCTATTTAAATAAACAGCCTAAAGATATGAACCTATATGAATGTACAATGCTTGCTGGAATTCCAAATGCTCCTAGTGTATATTCCCCAAGTGTTAATCCAAAACTAACTAAAAAAAGACAAGAAAAAGTAATTAATTCCATGGTTGAATATGGATATCTATCAAAAGAAGATTCTGATAATTTACTTAATACTTTAAATACAGAATAACTAAATTTACTTATCAATAAAAGAAATATATAAACAAAAAGGAGAGTTGATTTTTATGGCACAGTCCAAAAAAGAAGAAAAAATAAACATAAAAAAATTATATGGTTTTGAATGTATATCTTCAAAGGAAGATTTCTTAAAAAAATATAAAATCGATCTTGAAAAAGGATTATCTAACGAGCAAGTAGAAAACAGATTATCTACATACGGAAAAAATGAAATGAAACAAAAAAAACAAAAAAAATGGTATAACTATCTTTTGGATAGTTTACTTAGTCCTTTTAATATAATACTTATGGGAATCACTATTATTCTTATTTATACAGATATAATATTAACCTCTCCCCCTAGTTATGCAAATATTATTGTTATTTTAGTTTTAGTTTTGGCAAGTACCTTACTTGAATTTTTTGAAGTTTATAATTCAAATAAAGCTGCTGAAAAACTTAAAGATTTAGTTGCTACTACTTGTACAGTTATCAGAAATGAGACTAAAATAAAAATTCCTTTAAATGAAATTACTATTGGTGATGTAATACTTTTATCTGCAGGTGATATCATCCCAGCAGATGTTAGAGTATTAGAAGCAAAAGATTTATATATCACTCAATCATCTTTAACTGGTGAATCTGATTCAGTAAAAAAATCTTCATCAACAGAACTTTCGTCTATTGATGAAATTGAAAGTATAACCGATTTAGACACAATTTGCTTTATGGGCACTAATGTTACTAGTGGAAGTGGAAAAGCTATTGTTATAAAAACTGGTGATAGCACATACTTTGGAAAAGTTGCAAACACTATAACTTCTGGAAAACCAATAACCAGTTTTCAAAAAGGTATTAACAATTTAAGTAAACTTTTAATAAGATTTATGCTTATATTAATTCCAATTACATTTTTACTAAATAATGCAAAACATGGATCACTTACAGCTTTTACATTTTCAGTAGCCATAGCTATTGGAATTACTCCTTTACTTTTGCCTGTAATTCTATCTTCTAGTCTTTCTAAGGGTGCTGTAAAAATGTCTAAAAAGAAAACTATAGTTAAAAGACTAGATAGTATACAAAGTTTTGGTTCCATGAATATTTTATGCACAGACAAAACTGGAACTTTAACTGAAGATAATATTGTATTAGAAAAATATTTAGATATAAAAGGTAATGAAGATAAGAAAATTTTAGAATATGTTTTTTTGAATTCGTATTTTCAAACTGGTTTAAAAGGAAATATAGACGAAGCCGTCATAAAAAGAGCTGAAAAAGAAGAAATTAATGTAATTGCTAGCAAATATAAAAAAATAGATGAAATCCCATTTGATTTTTCTAGAAGACGTTTATCTGTTATTGTATCTGATGGAACTAGTAAAAAATTAATAACTAAAGGTGCTATAGAAGAAATTTTATCTGTTTGTACAACTGTAAATTATAAAGACACTATAAGTCCTATTACTTCAGATATAAAAAATAACATTTTATCTATTTCTAAAAATCTTAACATACAAGGAATGAGAGTTATCGGTGTTTGCCAAAAAACAGACATAGAAAATATTTCTGAATTTTCTGTAAAGGATGAATCTAAAATGACATTCTTAGGATTTATTGGATTTTTAGATCCCCCAAAAGAAAGCGCTAAATCTGCAATTACGCGTTTAAACTCATATGGAATTAGAGTTATGGTTCTAACTGGTGATAATGAATATGTTACAAGAGCTATTTGCGAAAAAGTAAATATCAGCACAAAAAGAATTTTAACAGGTAATAAAGTAGATAAACTATCTGATATGGCTTTACTTAGATTACTACGCTCAACAAATGTTTTAGCTAAACTTTCACCTATTCAAAAAGCTAGAATCGTAAGATTACTTAGAGAATCTGGAAATATTGTAGGATATATGGGTGACGGTATAAATGATGCCCCATCTTTAACAAATGCTGAAGTTGGAATTTCTGTAGATACTGCTGTAGATATTGCAAAAGAAACTGCTGATATAATTTTGTTAGAAAAAGATCTTCATGTTTTAGTAGATGGTGTTGTAGAAGGAAGAAAAACATTTGGTAATTTATTAAAATATATAAAAATGGCAGTTAGCTTTAATTTTGGTGAAGTTCTTTCTGTTTTAATAGCAAGTATTTTACTTCCATTCATACCAATCACACCAATTCAATTATTAGTTCAAAGTTTACTTTATGATTTTGGACAACTTTCTTTACCACTCGATCATGTTGATAAAGAATACCTAGAAAAACCTAGAAGATGGAATTTAACAAGTATAAAAAATTTCATGCTATTTATGGGACCTACAAGTTCTATATTTGATTTATTAGTATTTTCTATATTATGGTATGGATTTAAATTAAGAGCTCCAGATGTTGCGTTATTTCAAACTATATGGTTTTCATATGGAGTTGTTTCTAATTTAGTAGGATTACATGTAATTAGAACATCTAAAATTCCATTTTTCCAAAGCCATGCATCAAAAAGTGTATACTTAAGTTCAATTATTTTAAGTATTGTTGCTTTAATTATACCTTTTACATTTATAGGAAACTTTATTGGTTTAGTTGCACTTCCTTTAAATTATATAGCTTTAATAATAACTATTCCTATACTATACTGTTTCCTTGCACTATTTGTAAAGAAACTATATATAAAAAAATATGGTGAGTGGATTTAAAATCTATTCTTTAAAAGATTAGATAACATAAATTTAAAAATAGTTTTTAGTATTTATGTTTAGCAAAACCTTCCTACTATATTAAAGGACTACTAAAAGTTGTTTTAGTAGTCCTTTAATTATTTTTATCTACGCCTATTTATATCTATCATACATTCTTTCGCCCATTTTAAATTAAATCAGCTATATATTTTATATATATGTATTAATAACAATATATAATTCATTTTTTTCTAAATATATTTAATATTTTATCAAATATTTGATTATACCATTTTAGTTGTTTATATTTAACCATATCCATATTTTCTTCTTCGATACTATGCTTTTCAGTAATTTTATTTATGACTTGATTTTTATTTAAAATATTATCAAGATTATATTTCTCTTTTTTCTTTTCTTCTAATTTAATTCTATCATAATTTTGTTTTGCTATAATCTTATTTCTTTGTACTTCAGTTGCCCAACAATCTCTAAATAAAAGTATTATAATCTCTTTTGTAATATTTGAGACATTTTGTTCTTTAAGCGTTTTATTAGGATCATATTCAAAAGTATACTCTTTGTTGGCATATGTTTCAAATATTTCTATTTTATCTTTTGGTATTTTATTATAATCTTCTATAGGAATATATTTCAATATTTCTAGTATTTCACTATATGCTACTCCATATTTTTCATCTACCATATTACTAATCTCCTATATTTCGTGATTTGTTTTGTCCATTTCTCTGTTCAATAATTACTTCTCTTTGCCTTGCCAAATCCTTTTCTCTATCATCCAAACCATTTAAATCTGGTACATCTTGTATTGATTCCTTCACTAGATCTTCCATATCTTTAATGTTTGTTTTTCTTTGTGTATGTGTATGAAAACAAAAGTCCTGCGTTGGATTTTGATTTATTTCTTGTTTTTTGCTTTCTCTAATTCTTAATATATGTTCTTGTATTAGCTGCATTTCTTCTAAAGTCATTTCTATTTCTTTATCCATATCTTTACCTGAAAAAGTAAAACCTGTTTTATTATCAAAACTCATACCTGTAACAGATGCTTGTTTTCCATCACAAAAATCACAACATAATTCATCAGTTATACTCCAAGATGTTATTCCTCTTATTTTTCCATCTCTTACAAAATCGCTCAGCATCTTCATCATATCATTTTGTAATTTTTGTTCATATTTTCTAATTGCTCTTAATTCCTCTTGTGTTGCCCTTTCATAATCTACACCATTTAAACCTTTAGAGATATCTAATTCTGTTATATCTACTGGTAAACCAAATTGTTGTAATTCTTCAATAGATTTTCTTAAGCCCTTAATATCATTTATGCTTGTATGACATTGTGTTCCAATGTGGTCTATAATTTTACAATTATTTTGTCTTTCAAATTCTTGTATTTTTCTAATAACTTCAAATATTGTTTTTCTCTTGTCTGGATTTTCAAAATTCCAATCATTATAACCAAAATCTACATCTGGCATTTCTTGTTTTAATGTTAATGCAATCTTGCATAAATCTTCTACACTTAATTTTGACATCCAGTTATTTGTTCTTTCTGAAAATGGTGCATTATAATCTACAAATTCATTAAACATATCTATTGTAGTTGGTACACCTTTTGCTGCATATTCATTTGCTACAAATGATATTGCTTTACCATAACTTTCTAATGCAGTTTTATAAGCATCTGCACTTTCTCCTATAAGTCTATCTGGAAAATCTTTAAAAAACACTAATGCATTTATTCTTATATCCATATTATGATTTCTTGCAAATTCATAACCTTGTATTAATGGTTGTAAATTATAATCATTAGGTTTTGCTTGTGCCTCTTTTTCAGTTTGCATAACACCTGCTACTGTACCGAATTTTCCTTGTCCATCTAGTGTTAATCTATTAAATCTATTATCTCCATTTTCTAAATTTCCAACAATATATTCATATAATGCTTCTACTTTTTGATAAGTTTTTTGTTTGTCAACTTCTATTACTTCACTATCTGGATTAATAGTCTGTCCATCTTTATCTACAAGAAATGTTAAAATCCCATGTGTTTGATGTGCAAAATATTTTTTCATATCTAAAATTGTATCAATATATGTAGTATCAATATCTTTACCTTCAAATAATTTTTCTAAACTTTCTTTTTGGTCCCAATTTGCTCTTATTTGCATTGCATTTCCTAATAAAAATTTTAGAAACTCATCTTTATTAGGTACACTAATTACTTTCTCATCTACAACTCTTTTAATCTTCTGAGCCGTGTTTAACCCTTGTAAATTCATTTCTTTAGACATTTTATTTGCTTGCAATATTCCGTCTAAATATTCATAAACTTTTTTTACTGCCTCTTCACGACTTTGTGCTTGCTCTATTATATTAAATAAATCTATTTGCTGACTATTTAATGTTATTCCTCTAACATTATTTACATCAGTTAAACTGCCAATTAAATCCATATTTCACCTCTGTATTTAATATCCAAAATTATTATACATTTTTTTATTTTTTTTGTAAACAATATACAATATACAAATTATATTATCACAAAAAATTTATTAAAATGATCTTCTTGAATTATTACATCAATGAGGTTTATTTCATCATTTTCTGATACCAATATAAAAGAAAGCAAAAAAAATATGAATCGATTTATCGGTTCATATTTTCTGTTTTTCTAATCTCACTATTTTCAATACTTTGAAAGAGTTCAACGAAAACTTACTTTGGTGGGCAGTCCTGGATTCGAACCAGGGAACTCAAATGAGGTCAGATTTACAGTCTGATGGTTTTAGCCACTCACCCAACTACCCGTATAAAATAAAAGTGGCTGTGCCACAATTATTTGTTTTTAAATTAAAATGGTGCGCCCTCAAGGATTCGAACCTTGGACCCACCGGTTATGAGCCGGTTGCTCTGACCAACTGAGCTAAGGGCGCATCTCTCTAATGCGAGATTAAGTATATACTATTTTTTTTTATATGTCAATACTTTATTTGCATTTTTTATAATATTTTTAGTTATTTTTTTATAACCATATATTTTGAGGTTTGATAATGAAAAATCATCAAACCCCAAAACAATTTTAACTATCTTAGTGTTGTTCTTGTGTTGGTTCTGGCAATGCTGGGAACTCTAACACAACTTTTATTTTCATTACATATCTAATTGCTCTTATAACTTTTGTATTTTTAAATCTTTCCCATAATGATGGTTTTACATTAACTCTTGTTTCATTAATATATTGTTCTTGTTCAGCTGTAACTTCTTGTACTTCTTGTACATTTTCTTGTTTTTCTTCTGGTGTTGGAATTTCTTTAAGAGCTTCTGCTATTTCTATTCCTATAAAGCTTAAAGCCTTTGATCTGTCTTCTATTCTTTCCATATCTATTTCAATGTGTAGGTTTGCCTCTAAATTAGCTATTTTAGCATTAATTAATTTAACACCATCTTGATAATTTTGAGATTTTTTAGATCTTGCTCTTCCTATAGATCCCAATGTATCTATTATTTCTTCAGAAAAGTTTTCTGATAATTTTTGTACTTCGTTTTTCCAATCATCTTCCTTTTCTGTTACTAGGTTAAGTGCCTTTTTTAATGTTGCAGCTAATGCAATATTATTTTCTCTTTGGATTATCAATTCTTCTATTTTTTTAGTATTTTCTTCAAATTGATTTGTTGCATATTCAACTAATTCATAGGCAGCTTTGTATACACTACTTGGAAAGTTCTTTTTATTTGGATACTCAATCAAATAATCTTTTATAGATTGTACTAAATCTTTAAAAGCTGTATCTTCTTCTAATTGTACAATTTGCTTTTTGCTTTTTGGATTTATTAATTTTTGTATCTTATCTATATTGGATAATATTTTTTCTTCCGTGATTACCATTCTCACGTTTACTATGCCAGATTTAGACATTGTAAACTTTCCCCCCTTTGTCCTATGTATTACTTTTAACAATATTTATTATACACTGTTCAACAAAAAACTACAAGAGGATTTATAAAAATTTATATTTCGATTTTGTTACATTTTTATTACAAAAATATTACTTATTTTTTTCCTCATCTTTTTTTATTTCTTTATATCTTTTTATTTTCATTGTTGTTGTTTTTTCAAATTCATCTTCTTTTATTTCTAA